>Ga0123342_1003415_pt1 | contig 25492 bp, 4 predicted proteins | sample Turbeawhitnodule_FD_89960 | JGI IMG/M metagenome (GOLD analysis project Ga0123342, IMG submission 89960) | Root nodule microbial communities of legume samples collected from Mexico - Turtle bean Mexico white nodule | ecosystem: Host-associated > Plants > Roots > Nodule | place: Mexico: Nepantla... | reverse complement strand
TAAAACAATTAAAAAAAATATTATTAAAAAAAAAACAAAATATTATTAAACAAAACAAAAAAAATAATTTTAAAAAAAAATTAAAAAAAATTAAAAAAAAAAACGTTTTTTAAAAAACTAAAAAAAAAAAAAAAAAAATATTCTTAGTATATAAATCAGTTTTATAATATTGAATTAAGTGGAAAGTTATAATTTATAATATGTTAAGTCATAAGTCTCTAAAACCTTTAACTACTGCATTATAATTATAGATAGATTATGAGAACTGGTTATTTTTAATTAAATTTCCTCTAAATTGGTTTGTATGTGAACAAATTCAAAGTTAAATGAAAAGCAATTGTGTAACACATCCCATGCCGTAGCTCTCTTTAAAAGAAATAAATGAAGCTACGATAATACTTGGTATTTTTCCTGCTTCTTTATTGCCACTGAACAAAGAGAAAAGGAAAAAAAATGTCAATTTAGTCAGTTAGGTTAAAGACCAACTGAATTAGAAATCTTATTCGACATGGTACTTTTATTCTATAAGAATTAACTTAATTATTTTATTCTATAAGGAATAATTTAACTACATTGAGTTAAGGATATATAAAGTTATTTAATTGAACAAATTTTGCATTTCCACTTTATTTGTAAGTAATTTTGCTAATAAAGGGATTCCTGATATTTTTTATATAATAATATGATAATGATAAATAAACGTAACAATAAAGACTTTCAATATTTAAAGTATGAGACATAGAAAAAGGAAAAGGAAAGAAATAAAAGCAGAGGAAAAAGAAGAAGAAAAAAGGTTAAACGTTTCAAAATGCGCCTAAACTCTCTGGAGACATAAACACATACTTTTAGTTTTTGTCTTCATGCTATTTTTTTTATTCAAACATTGAATTATGGATAATGCAAGACTAAAGATTCGCAGCATATTCAAAAGAGAGGGGTGATAGTTTTATACTCTAAAGTATATATATTATTATATTGTTAAAAGTACTTGTTAGGTGGGCGTAATTTTTTTAAAAAAATTTCAAAAATATAATTTCTCTATTCAAAATCAATACTAATTTAATAACGATTTGAATCTAATAATATTTGGATCGTACAGAACAAAACGTTGATATGACTCAAATTAATTATATAAATAATATAAGTCAAATTTATTATTATTATTATAGTATTGATTTGTAATTCTTACTATTTGAACATTTTTGCAGTAAAATAAATTTGATTGGGAAATGAATGCAGTGATGAGTTGTGACACTAATGTGGTACTGTATGTCCGTGTTTTGTGGCTGTCGGAGACAGAGAGAGTAACGATAATAACTACCAAGCAGAAGGAAGTTTAGTGGGGAAAAATAATAAGTAAGAAAATTGAGATAAAAAATGTAGAAGTTGGTTATAGATAGATCGAAATTAAATGCAAATTAAATCGAAATTAAACGAACTGGTTCCCCCCAATTTAGTAACAAGTCAGTGATGTTTTCATGGTCTTCTTCCTTGCACCTGCTTGGCCACTCGAACTTAGTGTTTTCCACCCTCACAACACCTTCAACACCCCAACGCTTCACCTCTTTTCTATGTTCATGTTCCTGCAACACTTCCCATTCACTCTCATTATTCTCACCATCAACACCTTCATCGTCGTCATCATCATCATCTTCATCTTCATGTTCATGTTCTTGTTCTTGTTCTTCTGCTTTTTCTACCTCCTCTTCTTCCTCGTCCTCCACCACCACCTCTTCCGTCCAAAAGCAGAGGCGAAGGCGACCATGGCTTCTCTCTGCTTGGAAAGAGGATGGGACCTTGGTGAGCTGGAGCACTAGCCGCCCATCTTCTCTGTGGGGCCTGACCCGTATCGATTCGGATCCTCTTATCGTCGTCAATGGTGGTGGAAAACTCCGACCTTCACGCGCTCTCCTCTTCTCCTTCTCCCTTATCCCCGAACTCGCTTCACCTTCGCCGCATTCTGATGAACGGGACGAGAGCATCTCAATGCCGCTCTCTATGATGTCGCTGCCCGTCTCATTGCCAAGATTTTCCGTGCAGAGCTCAAGACTTTTGGGGCTGAGTCTCAGAGATGATGGCTTCACGAAGCTGTCAAAACTCGTGCTTTCTTTTGAAAGAGCTTGAATGGTGCTCCAAGCAGCGTAGGGTTGGTTGTTGAAGGGTAAATCAATGGGGTGTTGGGGAGGGGGAAGTGGTTTTGGGGATGAGAACACGAGTCTGTGTATTCTTGACTCCACGAGTTGGGACTCCATGTATGAGTGGCACAGAGTTGCAGCCATGTGCATTGGTGGGTTGGGTTATTAAGAAGAAAGAGCAGAGTTGAGAGATTGAAGGATGGAGAGAAAAGAAGAGAGGGGGCATGGCATGTGGGAGAAGTGAGGGGGAGGGCTCATTTGTAGTTGCAAAAAGTTCATTTCTGCTGGGTTGGGTTGGGCTGGGCCTGGGGGCTGGGGTACATTATGGGCTAATTCTCCCTGCAGTTCAATTGTGATCTCATCCTAGAATTTTTTTTTATGTATATACGGAGACTTTCTCTTTTCAAATTATAATCTATTTAGATAGAGATTCACTTATCATGATATTTTATTATTATTAAATTAATTATATATAATTGGATACAAGTATAATATAATACAATATTACATACAATAATTACGTATAATTTAAATTTGATAATTATTATTTTTTTATTAATACTGTGAATGATCATATCCGAAAGACATTCTTGTGTTGTGGATGGTCATATCTAGAAAACATATCTCAGTTTTGAATTTGCATATCGAGAAGTGTCTTATTTGTTATGGATATAGATATCTAAAAAATTAAAGGTAAAATAGACATTTTTTTGTAAAAGTATTGGTTCTACTCACCATTGATCTGGTGCTGATGACAATTGAAAAAAGAAATTAACCTACATTATGTCATGTACAGAGTTGGGGATTGGGTAGGGGGCCATTTTCCCCACTTCCCTTTTAACTTACTTTTCTATTTTCCTTTTTTATACTCTCTTTCCTTCATTTTTGTCATGTTATTGGTCATTTTATATACATATGCGTGTGTCTGTGCTGGTGTGGAATGAAAATTTTCTCCTTTTTGCGCCACTTGCTGAATTCAACAGTGGTGAAGTCCAGCACAGGATTGAAAAGGCGTTAATAAAATAAGGAGAAGGGTGAAATAAAAGGAGATCCTGTAGTGTTGGTTGGTTCTTCTATGGTGAGTGTCCTTAGGGAGAAACGAAGGAATAAAGGGAAGAGAAAGTGTTTGATTTTTTGTTTGCCGCAAAAACACAACCTTTACTAATTACCATTCCTTTCCAAAAGAAACCCAACAAAAGTACAGACCACTAAGGATTCTCCCGAATATTGGCTGACAGTGATTGGATGATTCATTATATCAGCTTCTATAAATACTTTTTTTCCCGGAATATCCCAAATTCTCTATGTAAATAGCGTCTAGATACTATCTTAGACTGAGTGTACAATTCTTGATGTTTTAAGTATTCTAACATAAATACCGATACTCGATTGATCAGAGATAACCTGAAAAATGTACTCTGACTCTTAAGTAAATATTTTATAAAGAGTGTATATTGATAATTGGTAAGAAAGTACCTTATTCCTTCCACAAAAGAGTTCTATTTATAGTGTGTAGTTATGGACTCTTGCTATGATGGACTGAATATCAGTTATTCTGACATGAATCGTGATCCTCATTAATAGAGAGGTATAATGGCATATATCATATTTATAACATCAGTTAATCAGTATTTAGTTGATTTATCTAAATATTTTTCGTATATTGAGAGGATAAATACAATTAATTAAGTATTGTTGTAACTATCGTTATTGCGATTTATTGTGCATTTTAAGATATTCTTTGACTCAAACCGTCAATTACCAAAATCAAGACTAATTCGTTCAAAATGGACCGATAAACTAAGTATTACTCGAATGTGATCATACTCTAAATTTATTTATCTAAAATAATGATGAAATATTATGGGCATAGTCTAATCCTTTATTTAGAACACCAATAATTAACGTTTATCATAACTATTTCTAACTGATTTTATTATCTTATTTTTTCCAAAATATCATGATTTCCTTTCTCTTAACAAAAGTACAAAATTAAAAAGAAAATCCTCTTGCGGTAAGTATCATGACCTTGCTATAAAAATTACAAGGGTAAAGGGGGAAGAAATAAAAACAAAGGGTAAGTTTAATAAATATGCTGAAAGTTTGGTAGAAGTTAAAATGGCATGTGACAGTTGAAAATATCATTGATAGTTCAAAAGTGTTATTTAATTTTTAATTATCTATTATATAGTTTTAATTATTTGACAGTTTTTATATTATGTTTTCTAGTATTAATAAGTGTTATATTTTAAAATATTTCGAACCAGATTTAAAATAAAACAAATTAATATACTCTTAAAGTTTAAGTAGATACTATATGCTTATATCGAATTAATGTGATGGTTAAAATATGATGTATAAAATATGATGTATAATACTAAAGTATAAGTTATTAAAGAGCATTTAGAAAATGTTTATTTTTTTTATAAAAAATACTCAATATTATTAATAAAGTAAAAAAAACTAATAAAAAGGCTAAAAATTATCATTATAAATTGCTAAGTTTGATTAGGTGTGAAAATGTTCGAGTTTCTCAACAAATGCATGGCATACCTAAGTCAAATCAAATATTTAAAAAGTAGGTTAAGCTTAGGCTTTTTATTTATAAAAACTTGTTTGATTAAAAAGATCATAATATCTTTGCCACTTAAAAAGCCTTTCGAACTTTTTGAGTAAATTATGTAAATTATAAAGAATAGCTTTTGTTTTTATTATTATTAAAATTATTATTATAGATTAAAATTATTCCTTTATTTAGCTTTCTTAACCATTCGACATACAAACCTACTTAAAAAGAATATCAAACTTATAAAATTATTAACAGATAAATTTATACCTTATTTAAAAGTATATAAAAAAAGTGTTTTTATATCTGACCTAACTGTATTAAAATTCAAAGTGAATAAAGTTATTAGTTATGAAACATGAGAAAATGAGTAGAAAAAAAAAAATATCTGAAATAGTGATTAAAGGTTATTTATTTATTTAAGTAACTTGGGTTCAAATTTATCCAAGCAACAATTTGTTACTAATATGAATTTTAAAAATAATATTGTAAATACTAAAAGAGCTTAAAAAAATATTTGTTAATTATATGAATAATAATTATAAATGTACCGGTCGGGACCAGACGACAGGTGAAAGTCTCGTCATCCAATCAAAGTCAATCGATACAACCAAATTAATTACGTCTTATAGGAGATTAATAAGACCAAACTCTCGTTATGATAATTGAAAACATTAGATAATATATTCTTAATTATGATAAAAAAAAACCCTAATCCGGCATGACACATGATTATCATATAAATAGTCACACATTTCGAGAAAAAGGTATGTCATCATCATGCTTAATTTTATCAAGCACTAAATACCGAGATCTCATTTAAGTGTCGGAATACCTTTTGCATGTAAGATCCGAGATTGAAGTTTACAAAGACAAAACAAAAAAGAAAAGAAAGTTGTAAAGTTCTTCTGAAAAGAGAGGAGGTAGAGTAGATCAACCGACCCATCAAGAAGAAAGGTGATGTACTATCGGTTCGAGAACAATAAATAATAATAAAAAATAGATAAAAATAAATAAATTAGAGGGTGGTGGCTGGATTGATGTTTGCATATTTTCTAAATAAGTCATTCCTTTAAACCCAAAGCAGGAAATTTGTCGTACCCACTTCACTATAACGTACGGATATCTCACAAAGCCATTCCAATCCAAAAGCGATTTGAAAAGGAAAGCACTTATTCTCCACCAACACCACCCCTTTACCACTGTCGGCTAAGATTAACCAACCAATCTTAAATTCAAAAATTAAATATCTTCTTTCATTTATCCTTCTCTAATCATCTTATTATGCTATAATCAATTCACCCTAATTAATACCACACCTTAACTACCTATCCTAAATGCTTAAAGTGTTACACCACTTTTTCTTCTTTTTCAACATTGCTTAGAGGCTAAAAAAGTATTAGTAATATGCTTTTTTTAAAATACTGCAATACTTTTTTATTTGTTAACATTTACTAAAAATTATAAAATTTTGTACTGCTTATTAATTCAAAATTCAAATATCATGTAAGCAATATATGGAACATATGCATGCTGAGAATAATGTGATAAGACTTATATATACCATTCAATTATTATATATAGGTATTTGAAAAATCAAAGTTAAAATAAAATTTTCAATTACTAATGATTTTTAATATAGATTTTGATAATCTTTTGGTTGATTTTATAATCATATTAAGTTTTATGATATTATTTTAATTAGTCAAATAATGTATTACCAAAATTATTTTATTAATAATAATTTATTTATAAGATATTTTAATTATATTTTGAATATACAGCAAAGGAAGATAAACTATTGTCTATTGTAATTATTTATTTTCTTTTATTAAAACATAACAAACCAGACAACATATAAAACCATAAAGTATAAAAAACTATTCTAAATCCTGAGCATATGCTTCTTTATATTAAGAAAGCTAAATAGTTCAGTTTGGTGTTTTTGTCGGGTCTTTTTAACTATAGTGCAATTTTTCTCTAGATTTATTCAAATGGATATATTTTCTTTATAAAAAAATATTTTTTTCTATAAATTTTTGAAAAAAAAAATTACACTCGAAAAAAAAACTGATTGTCCGGGGACAACTTCATACATCATTCTCCATCTTCGATTATTATAAAGTTTAGAATTAAATAATTTTAATTTTCTATTTGTAATAATTGTGTTTGACATTTCATTGTACTTATGGTTAAGTTGAGTTTGTGGTTGTTTATTATTTTATTATGTAATACTTCTTAATAATATTGTTCAATCTTATACACTATTTAGGAGTATATGTCTCTAATATGCCGAAATAACAGATAAATATCGTTATCAGCACTAAAACAATCTAATAAATATGAGTGTATATGTAGCACCAAACAAAAGTTAATGAAAAAGTTTTAACAAACTATGAGAAATAAAAAACTATGACGAGAAGCTAGTTAATCAAACTTAGAACAATGATATATCCAGAAACTTCTCTAACAAAATTTTCGCACGACCCATTAGTTCATGAAATCGTAGTGTTTATGAAACTGTCACGTTTTTTTCCTTCAATTTCTAGTCGATGTGCGATCTCTAATACACCTCTCACATTAAAACTATCAATTTGTACATATGATTGTATATTATGGGCAGTCCGATAATAATCTGATAGTAGATAACATGATAGTTCCAACAAACTCTTGTTAAAATAAACTTTAACCAGATTTTGATATCATATTAAGAAGTAAATTTTAAGTATAATTCAACTTTAAGGTCTACACCCACTTATATCTTAATTTTTAGTTGATCTGAAATCTCTGATACTTGTTTCTTATGGACTTTCGTCAATTGATACATAACTGAACTATATAACGTTGCATGCATGAAGCAGCCAATTACAATATGTAGGATCAGAAGGTCCTATGTGTGGAAATTCTGTGATATGTTTATCTTGAAATACTTTTTCCTCTACGCGCCCTAAATAAGCATGGTACCTTAACCCTAAAGTTTTTCTAAAGTAAACATGCTACGCTTATATTATTGTTAATCATGTCTGTATCAGAAAAAGCTATGAAATAGAAAAAGAACATGACATGGTCAACTTTTGCATCTGCACTGTTTTTTCCGTTTAAAGGGCTTAACTCCAGCTAACAAGCTATGAGCGCAGATCCTCCTTAGAGAGATAAAATTATATTTGTATCAGATTTTTTTTTTATTAACAAAAAAAAATATAATAAATGTGACACACTTTAGGGTTGATTCAATCTTCTTACAAAGCAGAAGAGACATACACCTCAAGAGAACTCGACTGTTTATCCTGTCACAATTACCTAAAAAAACGACTTAAAATTCAAAGACCAACCCCGTCACCCTATCAGCAACTATTAATTGAGTACATACATATGAGTGTTCTAAACATCAATCAAAGAACGAAAAACTCGCTAAAGATATCTTTGACGAAATCCAAAACCAAATTTTAACTTGTGTCAAGAAAAAAGACTTTAGAATAGTCTATCACTCCTCCATTGAATAAACAATTATTTCTATTCCTCCAAATCCCACTTACCAATTATATTTGTATCAGAATACATATATGTACTAGCTAGCATGTTCTTTAGCATCAGGTTTAGTAATGGAGAATCTTTAACGAAGTATGCGTCATGCCCCTTTAATTAAGTGAAGCCTAAGGACACTTATGTTTTCAAATGTAGCAAGAACTTTGGTGTGAGGGACAAGAGAATCCAATTCATGGCTTACATAAGCATTAAGCAAGTAAAAGGCTATGTGTGAGTGCGTCACCATTCTCTTCTAATAATTTCAACTATTTTTAAACCTTCAACTTTCTTCTTTTCAACATAAATAACTCAATAAAACTGTTAGGTAATGGATCACAGCATGTCAACTAATTGGTAACCACTTGCATTAACAATCAAATTGCTTATTTCAAAATCAGGTAAACTATAGCCATATAAGTCATGTAGATTTCATTAATTAGTTAACAAATAATGAAAGCCAGAAGAAGAACAGTTATATCATGAGTAAACAAAAAATTAGGTTTTCATTGATTATGATAGTTAACTTCATCCACAAGAGAAAATTATTAAATAGTAATCAAATTTAGAAATAAAAAATAACTAACCATTATATTAACTAAATTAGATACTAATTTAGAGACTAAAAAATTATTGGTATCTAAAGTAGTTTCTATTATTAATAAAAATTTATAAAATAGTTTCTAAATTGGTATCTAAATTAGTTACCTAAGTTTTACTTACTAATATTTTAGATTTTAAATTGGTTTCTAAAATACTAATAGAGACTAATTTAGAATATAAAGTAGTAAGTAGTTAAAACCTTGGTAATTAAGAGGTTAGATACTAATTTAGAAACTATTTTATAAATTTTTATTAATAATAAAAATTATTTTAAATGTCAATAATTGTTTTAATTTATAAATTGATCTCTAATTTAGTCAAATAATAACTAATTATTTTAGTCTTTAAAATTAGTTTCTATTTAATAATTTTCTTATATAGATCAATTTTATAAAACTGAATTTCTACATAATTATCAATTATTCATATTGAGAACATTAAACATGAAAATAGAAAAGAATATATATATATATATATATATATATATATATATATATAATATGATAAACTCATAAAAACTTGTTATGAAAAAGTGTGATAGCATATTATAGGAATAAATGTTAGATCTAAAATCTATTTTTTAAGATAATATCACAACTTATTTTAGTAAACTATTGAATTTATTATCTCACTCACTATGTCTTTTTTTATTTTATTTTTATACCTATATTTAATTCTTATTATGAGATAGTGTACTAGTGAGTGCATATTAATTAGAGATATAAATAAAAAGCATATGTTATCATGACATGGGTTGGGTTGTCTTGTTTGGTGTATTCAAACAAAGTGTAATGTAAAGGTAGGGCAGAGTTATAAGCACAATTTGTAACAGATTTTTTTGGCACATATATTCTTATAAATAGGTGATGTTTTCTATATGGGTTAGGTGATCCTTTTAATTTATTATTTTTGGTTGATAAAAAAGAGGGTAAATACTTTATCTTACATATTAATTTTTTAGTGTTACATTAGTATTTAGAATGTAGCTTTTAAAAACATAAAATACTCTAAAGAACAAATAGGTGAATTAATCAAAGAATAAAAAAAACACCAATTATTCTTCATCTAGGAGAGGAAGAGTAGTCATGAATTTGGTCAACTATAATATTTATTAAAGGCACTTTGTTGTACTTTTACTGAATTGTTTAATCCATTATCATATTAAATAATTTAATATTAATAATATGATATTTTTCACTAAAAATTATATTTTAAATTAGAAAAGTTCCCACAAAATTGTTTTCGTTAAACATGGTAAAAAGACATTTTTTACACTTAAAAAAATTTATTATAAACTAATTTAGTGATAAAAGATAAATAATCATTATATTGACTAAGTTAGATACTATTTTACAAAATTATATAATTATTAGTATTTAAAGAAATTTTTATTATTAATAAAAAATTATAAAATAGTTTTTAAATTGATATCTAACATTAGTTATCAAGATTTTAAAATATAAAATAGTTAAAAGTTAATGTTATATACCAATTTATAAATTACTTTATAAAACTTTATTAATAATGTAAATTACTTTAGATATTAATAATTTTGTAGTTTATAAAGTAGTATTTAACTTATTCAATATGATGACTAATTATTTTTTTTTGTCTCTAACTTAGTTGATATTTAATGATATTTTTATAGTGTTAAAAGTATTATTTATTAGATAATTTTTTTTCCTAAAAAAAACTCAAAATAACACAACAAACCTACTTTTCTAGATTTAGATTATCGACAAACAACTAAATTTTTCACATATTTAAGGACCAAAACTAACTCTAAAGATGGAAGTTAATATTTTTAAAAAAGAATATAGAGATTTGGAGCAATTTTAGCACAACTTCATTGATTTCTTGTATTTTTTCAAAACACCATGTCTATTTCTAATCACCATACTATATAGAAAACCAAAATAATATACAAGTACACTTGTTAATTTGATTCATGGTCCACTGTTAATTTTAGCTCACTTCTAAATTAAGTTTTCTTTTATTAGTCTATCAAATGAGTAGGTTAAAAAGTCTTCATTTCCAAAGCCTTCACATAAAATGCATTAGGGTTAGGGTTAAATGTGTTTGACTGACTACAAAACTTCAATCACTACAAAACTTCAATTAACCTCTAAATACTATTTAGGATTATAGAGTCCTTAAAATATTTTAAATTACGAATTGATCGCTAAATACTTATATTAATTATAAATGGGTTTTAATTATTTTTTACTATTTGCAACATAGTTGGAAGGTTAAGGCCCAATCCAACTTTTTCGATCTAGAAAACCCAACCCAACTTGGGTTCGACCAAACTTGACATTTTGTGACATGTGTTCGAGCTTTGTCAACTCTATTTTAATCTGAATTAACATGATTTGATCTAAACTTGACTTAAAATGAGTATAACTCGACTTGGCTCAAAAATGACTTGTCCTAACATAGACTTTTTCTTATGCGGACTTTTTGGCCATGTGAACTATTTTGACCAGATGCATATGAGTCAAGATCAAGTCCTATGAGTTGGGCCACAAGTCTATATACAAGTTAAAAAAGAAAAAAATTATCATATTCTTTTAGTGTTTTTTAATTATAAAGCATGGTAAGAAATAAATAAATACGACTTGGTAATATATTGTAATAGTGAAAGAATATTTAGTTCAATTTGAATATTAGGATAATTTTTTTAAATAACTCTAAGTTGTGAATAAAAAATTAATCTTAAAACTAGTTCAAAATGTCAATTCTTGAAGTATACCTTGGCATCTTGCCATAAAGTAAAACTTATAAGTAGTTAGAAAAAATTAAGATATACTACTATTAAAAATGTTCCTACAGAATAAAACGAGACTCATACAAATAAATAAGTTTAACCTATGAGGTCTTGTTGATATGAACGATTATCATGCTAAAAGAAAAAAAAAGATATTAAATGATCCTTAATTTATGATTTCAAATAATTTTTAAATGATTCGTGTTTGGATTATTAATTTAAAATGAAACAATTTATTATATTTAATTATACATTTGTCAACTGAAAATGGATTAAGACTATAGACAAATGGTGATCCAAGAGCATGTAATAACTTGTTGTGAAAGGAAAAGTCATAAAATAAGTAACATGTTTTTTCAATTTCAGTGTTTAACTTATGTAATTTGAAATGTTACACCTAGTGAACATTTGTTCGTGTTTCTCTCCTTCATATATCCATGAGCTAAAGGTAAATAGTTAGAAATTCCATCCAATAAAATACCTTATAGTCCTTCATTGGGTAAATTATACACACTTGATAATACTATTTTTAAATTTTACCTTTCTCAGTAATATATTATTTTCTGTATGGGATACTTGTCATGCATCTAAACAAAGGATTTTGACGTCTCATAAGAGTAGTTCTCATATTTTTTTATTTACTCTATGTTGATATAACACAACACTCCCAAATAACACATTGTCCACCACAATGATGTTGTACAAACTCTGTACTGTAAAATCCTAGGAGAAGGAAGAAGACATCTGAACAAAAAAGAAAAAAAAAATCTATTTATGATTATCAAAATACTATTTTTTTAAATTTTATAAAATATAACTTTACTCACTTATTAGAAATCTCATTGCAACACTCATTGAATGTTAAGAATGGCAGGCAAATGATTGATTAGTGTAATTATTCAAATTGCACCCAAAAACTATGACTATTATTTTTATCTTTGTCATGACGATTAACTTAAGGTTTGATGTTGATCTTATTAAAGCTTATAGTGTAAGGATTTATGATTTTGGTATGAATATTGATTCATTTAGCAATGAGAGGTCCAAAGTCACAGCATTGCAAAACAAGACATCTAATATACTTTCTATTTTAATCATTTAAAAATAGAAAATAGAATAAAAACATATATTTAGAAGATCAAGATCTTTTAAGTTTTACCTCTTTCGATAATTATATTTATATAATTAAAATATTAAAAAGTAAATTTTGTATAACTATAATACTAAACAAGTACTTCCAGCAGCAGCATATTATTATACTATAATGTAAAAAAGAAGCATTTGTGAGGAATTCAATTAACGTTGCAGCAATGATGAAGTAGTAGTTCTTAAGAATTTATTTATTTAATAATAAAAAGAAGTAGTATTTTTGAAGAATTTAATTTAATTAATTAATTAATTAATTAACATTGGAAGAATGATAAATAATAGTGGGGTGTGTGGTAATAAATTTGAAGTTGAAGAGTTAATTGGAAAGAAAAAAAGTGTGACCATTTCAAAGCGAGGTTCTCGCAGACCCAGACCCAATCTCTCTTGCGAAAGAGTAGAGAGAGAAGGAAGACGATGGGTCCTATGCTACAAACCATTCTCACTGTGCTTCTTCTCCTTATGCTTCTTCTCATCATCATCTTCCTCTTCTTTCTCTTCAAACCATGGCGCTTCTTTTTCTCTTCGCGTTTCCGCTCCTCGATCAAGGTAGCTACCAATTTTTTTTTTTCTATTTTCAGCATTCGATTGTTCTTTCCCTAATCGCCAACTCTGATTTCGATATTTACGATCTCTGAAATTCAATTGATATTGCGAATCGAAGGGCGAGCTAGAGCGCCCCCTTGTTGCCGACGAAGAGGATGCAAATGCTTCGCCGTTGAATCAGATCAATGAATTGCCTCGAGATTATGATCTCGAGGGCGCCTGTTATCCCAGTGAAGTTCTATTTCGCTCTCCTCGGACGCATGGCCAAGGGCTTGTTCATAAGCAAAGGCTTCAAACCCTTCCTGTTCCACCTACTGCACCCCAGTGTGGTGATACTTTGGTCGTGGATGTGATCTCGGATCCTTCTTCTGATGACGTTGATGTTGGCCAAACGCTTAGGCTTTCCTCAGCTCAATTAGCGCAATTTCAAAAGCAGGGCACGCCTAATATTCGGAATGATAGACTGCAGGACTTAGTGCAATGGAATATCTCTGATCAAAGTAATTTCCTGAGTCTTTTTTTATTGTGTTGCTGTTATGTATTTGCAATGTCTTTACGTGCTAAACATGTCAACATAATGACACATCCTTTTCTTAGAAGTGCAGGAAGTTGTCTTACTCTGGAGGTTATCAATGGCCCTTCTCGGGGACTTCGTTGTTCTGTACAGTCGACCAATTCGTCTCGTCTACCACTAACCTTGGGTAGAGTTTCTCCGAGTGATTTGTTGATAAAGGATTCAGAAGTGTCAGGAAAACACGCGATGATAAAGTGGAATTTGGATGTAAACTCTGTGTGCTCTCGAACTTGTAGTTGGATTTTTAACATGTATGGTGTGTGATAATTGTTTTTATAATTGATCTTTCAGAAAATGAAATGGGAGTTGGTGGACATGGGTAGTCTGAATGGAACACTATTGAATTCTAAGCCAATCAACCATCCGGATACTGAAAGTAGGAATTGGGGAAATCCGATGAGTCTTGCTAATGGAGACATCATAACACTTGGAACAACATCAAAAGTAATGGTGAGTAGTAGGAGTGATCTCAGTTAAAATGGCTGCCTCTTATAGCTCATTGTCATAGATGCGAAGCTTATAGCTGTATGCATGATATTTAGCTGCGAAGAGAGTGCTGCAGTATATGCCGGTTGAATAATTTTTAGTGGCTAAATCATTATTACATAATTTTTCTGATCTCCTTTACAATCCAAGAAGGCTTTTACATTGAATTTATTGTTAGAAATTTATTTGAATGCCAACTCCTGTCCATTTTTTCACGCTTGCAGGTATATGAGTATAGTTTTATTGATATAAAATAAAATGTGTCTGTTTCTGTCGAGCTAGATTGACTAGAATACATATTGAAAATTAGATTTTAACTAGATTGAATTAAGACTGTAGCTTTTGTTCTTTCAATGATCAATGCACTCCCTCGTCTGAGATGGGAAATTTGTCTTCTACTTCTATAACTAAGGAGTAATGTGGTTATTTTGTGTTTACTTAGTAAAAGGATGTTCTCTACACACCTTTTCCAAAGGTTTTGCAATTAAATTTTAAGTGATTAATTTATTATTGTTTGTTTTGCAATATACCTTGTACTATAAAATGGTATACTTGAAGTGAGTATGCTGGCTTTGCATTTTTTTAAATGCTATTGTAGAATTTGTGTGTAAAAAAATTCTATATAATTCTGTGATTTAATATATATGGCAGGTCCATATTGCTTCTCAAACTCAGCATCACATTCCCTTTGGAGTTGGCATGGCATCAGATCCCATGGCTATGCGTCGAGGAGGAAAAAGGTTTCCTATGGAAGATGTTTGCTATTATCAATGGCCTCTACCTGGGCTGGATCAGGTATTGGATTTATTCGTAGCACTTCTTAATGCAGGTCTCTCTTCTGTAGTTGTTTTGTTTCTCACTTACTAGAGGAAGCTAACCCACCTCTAATTCTATTTTCTAGTTTGGACTTTTTGGCGTTTGTGATGGTCATGGTGGAGATGGGGCCGCCAAATCTGCTAGCAAGTTAGTATTTTTTTGCCTTTGATTGGCCATGCTAGTTGTTTGCCATTTTTATGAAACTTCATGTTAATGCTTGCCTATTCCGTACTTATTTTTTACTGTGGATAGTGTGTACTTGATGAATAGAAATAATTTAATTTTTTTCGTGCTGTGGTTATTTATTGTTGTCAAGTTAGATATCCGTGCTCCAGTAATGTGCATATTAGTCCTATCTCTGAACATCTTCTGCAGATTGTTGTATAATATGTGATATGTCCTGTAGATTTCAACTTTCTCCTTTCTCCTTTAGTAGCTTAAATATATGTATCGTATAGGTTTATGTTGTTTTAGTGACTTTTCATACTGTATGACGGATGACTGTATTGACTTGCCCACAGTTAGAATATTTAGAAAATAAAAATATCATTATTGTATCTAGAGTATCTTGGATGATCTCATAGGCATAGTTATCCATCTTGGAACTAACTCTGAAAATGCTAGTGGAAAGCGGGATGACTGCTATTTCAAATATCATAATCCTAACTAAATAATTTATACTGCACATTTAAATTAATGAAAAACCCAAACTGACACAATTAAAGAAATTCATGATAAATAATACGTGACAATTTACACACAATCACCATCATTCTAGGAGCAATATCAACATAGTAATGAAGTAAAAAAATGAACGAATAAAGTGGCATCAATAGAATAAGAGCGAAACAAATTTGACAAAATTAGCCGAACGGGAACTAGGCAGTCTAAAAGAAGAAAAAATAATGGAACGTGACAAAAATAAAATAGCCCTGTTAAGGCTTTCAAATTATATTACATTTCTAAAGCAAAAATGCATTAGAAGATTCATGATAAATATACATGATAATTTACGCACACAACTTAAACGTAGTAATGAAGTAAGAAAATGAATGAATATGGTGGTATCAACAGAAATAGAGCCAAAAATTTCTGATAAAAATGAGCAGAATGTGAACTAGGCAATCTAAAAGAAGAAGACAGAATGGAACATGACAACCAATAAAATAGTCCTGTTAAGGCTTTCAAATTCAATTACATTTGTAAAGCAAAAATGCATTAGAAAATGAGGGAGAAATCATAATGTTATCTAAATAAATCCTTAACAACATTTCACAGGTCAAAACTGGGGTTTTTGAATCCTATATTATAGTTTTGGTTGCAATGGCAGTATAGAAAACCGTTATGCTATTTGAATGTAGTAGCCTAAGGTTTCTACTCTGCCATAATCCAGTATTGACTATGAAGCTTGTAGGACTGGATTCCATATTTCATTTCATTTCCTGATTTGTTCCCTTATTTGATTTTATTAGGAGTCTAGTAATGATATATAGGGATGGGAATGGGTCGGGGTGGGTACAGGTATTGTCTACTTGCTATTCTCCCCCGTCTAAAAAAATCTGCCTCATTACTCGTTGGATATCTGAGAAAAAATATTTGCCAATTTTTTTCTTCTATTCTATTAATTTTAAATAAAAATAATTAAAAAAAATTCTTTAAAATATATTTCATGTCATACATGGAAAAATAATATCCTTCTTTCCTTCCCTACCCAAATCTTATAGAGTCTGTTTGGACAAGTTTTTCCATATGGACTTCCATGAGAAAAATGAAGAAAAAAAATATGAAATTGATATCTTCATAAGCTAAAATTAGCTTATGCACTAGTCAAAAATACAAATTTGGAGAAGTTATAAGAGAATATCCACAATTAGTTTATGCATAAGCTAATTTCAGCTTATGAAAAAATAAATTTTATTTTTTTCTTATTTTTCTCTCCTAGAAATTATTATGGAGAAGCTCATCCAAACAAGTCCATAGTTTCATGGTATCAATGAGGTACTATCCTTTGTAATGTTGTCATTTCCGTTGGTCTTTTTTTCCTGGGGGGTCAAGTACAAATTCTGCCCACTGAAACCCTTGATCAATGTCAGTTTTTTTCCGCTTTCTCTTTCTTACGTGATTATGTCTGTTAAATTTGCCCTAGCCTGTTCATGTTTTTTCTTCATTGTACTGTACTCAGCTTGATATGTTCACAGCTATTGGGTCTTGAGTTGTGCTGCTGAAGGAGCTCCAGCATCCCACCATGTGCTACCTACCAGAATCTGATCATTTTAAATGCTTGAGATTCTCTTTCCTACCACCATCTCCTTCACGCACCTTGTGTGGCCATTCTAGTGTTAAAAACCTCTACCATCTTTGTTCCTGCTCCTACAAATGGTGCTTAATGTGTGTTTGGGTTTGACCTGCTCGTCCAATCTTCTCAGTTGCTGTGTTTTATGATCTGTTCCAGCTTTCTCTTTGCCTTTTATCTCTTGCATGTTTGTTCTTCTTGCATCTTTAAGTTTCTTTAACTCTTCATCTTTCCTCTTGTCTCTTTGGTATTGCTTTTGGTTTTACAATGCTAGCATGACTTTGAAGGAATGAGAATGCTAGATTAATAGCATGAGGGAAAAGTAACTAACTAACTACTCAATAACCACTTTATAAACTAGCAATCATTAGTCAATAACAAACTAACTAATAGACTCCTCTCTCTGCTTCTTATATTATGTAAATGGCAATAGCCTTCTGTGCATATATTAGTTATTTATCTAAGGTTTTTGCTGTTCTTAATGTGCAAAAGACTACTAATTTTTTGTATTTCTTTTTCAGAATTTTTCCTGAGATAGTTGCTAGTATATTATCAGATTCATTAAGGAGGGAGAGAGTTTTATCATGTGGTGATGCTTCAGATATTCTTCGAGAGGCATTTTCTCAAACAGAAGCTCATATGAATCACCATTATGAGGTATTATGTGCTACACTCTTGATGTTGTTTAGCATATCCCCTGGACATATGCATGAGTTTTTTTATATTGTAAATTTTATATTTATGGTTTGCATATTAAATAGATAATGCATCTAAACAGTGTACAGTTTTTTTATACAATGATCCAATCACAAATTTGTTGTCTTTGGTTGGTAGTGTAAAAGTTTTAATTCGAGAATGCATGCTAATTAATTAAACTTGTGTATCCTTTATTAACAAACTCTTTGCAGGGATGTACAGCGACAGTACTTCTGGTGTGGACTGATGGTGAAGAAAATTTCTTTGCTCAATGTGCTAATGTTGGGGACTCCACCTGCATTATGAGGTTTGTTTATCTAACCAACTGGAATGCTTTCTTAGCTTGTTTTAATTTTGAATGGGTCAAGGGTAGGAAACATGACAACATTTATGGTTATAATGGTTTATGCTAGTTTCGCCTTTCTTGTTATGTTAAGATGCACGTGTTCTATAATTTATTGATAGATAATATTTTTGCACAAGAAAATCATGGCATTATTAGTTCTGGAACATTTGACGTGGTGGGTAGCAGTAGCAGATCTGCAGTTTTGTCTATTTGAAGTTTTTCATATGATTTTGGTATTAATTTGTATGCAACAGTTGCAGTACTAATAGGTTGCCTTATTCATATCTTTGTGACTAAATTATGTTCTAGCTATTGATTTTGTTGACTTAAATATTCTGAATTCCTGTGAGTACACTTTTGTGCTTGTTTGTAATTCATAATGGTTTTTTTTTTTTTCCAGTTTGAATGGGAAGCAAATCAAGATGACAGAAGATCACAAGATAACGAATTATTCTGAAAGACTCAGAATAGAGGAGACAGGGGAACCATTAAAAGAAGGGGAAACACGTTTATATGGTATGATGGGAAAAATAATCCACTGGAACAAGATCAAACTTCATTTTCCGGAGTTACAATATTTGACTTGGCAATTGCTGATTCTGATTCTCACTTGATGCAGGTATAAATCTGGCAAGAATGCTTGGGGACAAATTCCTGAAACAGCAGGATACCCGGTTCAGTTCAGAACCTTACATAAGTGAAGTTGTGCATATTGATCAAGCAAGCAAAGCTTTTGCTATTCTAGCTAGGTGATTTTGGCTCTGATGCATGCTTTTTTGAATTTCTATAGCAAAATATATCTTCTGAATGTCTTGGTTGAAGGTTCACTGTCTTTCAGTAATGTTCCTTCTGGAAGGAAAAGGCTCTTAAGTGAACAAGTAAAGGAGATTCACCTTAGAACTATTGGTGGGTTAATATCACTAGAGACTGTAAATTGAATGGAAGGATACGCCATTACTTGCTCACTTTTAGAGGAACTTTATTCCTTCTAGAACTAGTTAATAAAGTGACTATTTGTCTAAATCCAAACCATGGTAATTTTTCTTGGAACATTTTGTCACCAGTTTAGGTGTTGAACATTCACATTTTTCTTTTGATCATGTTGAGAGTATAACTTAGGCATCTGCAAAAATTTCAGTGATGGACTGTGGGATGTCATCAGCGTGAAGAAGGCAATTCAGCTTGTGTTGCAGGTTTTGTGTAAAACAGCTTTTGTATCTATTGGGGTATATTTTTTTATTTTTTTTTCATATCATTTTTCTTAGACAGCTTGTTTTCTCAACTGCACAGATGAAGGAGAAATGCTATTCAGAGAGAGAGAATATAGCAGAAAAGACTGCTAACTTGTTGTTGAATGAGGCTAAAACGCTCAGAACAAAGGATAATACCTCTGTAATTTTCTTAGACTTTGATACCTTCAACAAATTCTCTTGTAAAGTTGAATCCTAGTATGAATTAGGAATAGTGTTACAGGAATATTAATACATATTTTTGTTCTCTCGAACTCTAACCTTTCTTCCTTCATCACTAGCTCAACTCATGGAATTGGATTAAATGACAAGTAAAATGAACGAAAGCGCAATGCTACTGGGTTTAATCCCACATATGACTTCATGTTGGTTCAGTTTGAACATTGCTTTCAACAGTCACCCACACAATTGTATTAATACTGCTGAATTTATATTAATTTTGAGAACGTAATCATATAGAAAAAGAAAAGTCGTAAATTTATAGAGAATAATGCCACTATGTTGTGCAACTTATAATCACTTAAATTTAGTTTTAAATTTTTAGACGTATAACAAATTAAAGAAATTTTCAATGTTTAAATACAGTACTGTTTTTAATTTAATTTTTTTAAAATATTAAATTTAAAATTAAAATGTTTAGTTCAGTTTTTTAATAATTTCCCATTCAAATTAAAAGTTTAATAATTTTTATTTACTTTTATACGACAAAATAAAATGATTATTAACAATAAAAACATAGAATTATAATTTTTTATTTTATCTTAGATATAATCATTTAGTTGGTAAATTTAAACAGTTTCTGTTTTAATAAATGTTTCATTTTAACTTCAAACATCAGTGAAATGAAAAGATAGAAATGAAAAGTTTGGAGAACGTGAAGGACTTTGGAGAGTGAAAAGTTTGCGTCGTCGTATTAAATTCTAAAATTATGAAAATACAACTAATGTTATATATATTTCTATCTGAAAAACAAAATGATGATAATCAGTCAGCAAAATATTAATAGAGTAAATAATATGTTTAATATATGTTGTTATGGAGGTAATTAGTCCTTTTTCTATAAGGATTGAACTATCATCAAATGCTCCAATTAATTTAATTCATTTTTTCTTAGCACATGTTGGTACTTAATATCTAATAATATTGTCACTACTAAGTTCATAAGTTGTATTATAAATAAATTTGCTCTGTTTTCAATTGGCATAAAACTTGCCCAAAGATGACCCCTTTAGTTAAACTAGACGAATTTCCACATTCACAGTTTCAAACATGTTTGTTATACTAACTTGTGGCAGTGGCCATATAGATTTTTTATTGGAATTGCGGTCTATTATTTGTACAGAGAATCTTTGACACTCCACCTAACAACAAACTTTAATAATATAATAATATATATTAAGTTTTTAAATTAAAAAATAAATAAATGTTTTTATCTTTTAGTGCTGTCAAATGAATCTATTTTATTTTTAGTGGTATCAAAGTATCAAAACTTTTCTTTTATTTATTGTATGGTTGAATTCAATTAACCAACCACCTAAATTTAAAATGAAGTGCAAGAGTGTATAACATCATTTCTTGACCACGTAGATTCTGATCCATTAATTAAATACTAAAATATTTCATAATATAAAATCCATATTAATTAAATTCCATTTTCGTTTAATAATTACAGAAACGAAAGGTAGAACCGATTAAATGATGCAAATTTAATCTCAAATTAACGTATACAAGATAAAGCAATCAACATTTATTTATTTGTTTTTGAAATATATGATTAATTAAAGCCACCTTCATTGAACTGTAATAATCAAGCATCAGACCAGAAACGACGCCAAGTGTTTGATCATGGCTTTAGCTCTGTCAGTTTCAGGCTTGAAGAGTTGGAAAGCATGTTCTTCATCACCAGCATCGAAGATTTCAAGTTCTCCTTTCCATCCACTTTTCTTTATCGTGTCGTGGTACAAAATGTTTCTGTCTCTGAACTCGTCCTTCCCAGTGATAGTGATCAGAATCTTGGAGCACGCAAGTGTGTTCAAGGAGGGTGCCCCTGTAACACAAGGGTTGATCCATGGATTGTCGATTCCACCAGGTGCATCAGGGCACGCCAAGCTCCACACTTTCATGGCCAAACTCTGCTCGTGCCCCTCAACCGGCTCCGACCCAATTGGCACCGAGCCCCAGAAGAAGGGAGAACTGAGTAAGGCACCGAAGATTTTGAGATCCCCTTGCAGAGACTCGTCCCCTGCACGAAGAAGAAGGTTGTGTGCAAGGTTAGCGCCGCTGGTTTCACCTCCTATGTAGAGTTTGTTGAAGTCAGCATAGTTGAGTAACCATGGCTCCGGGTTGGCGGCGGTGTTGGCGGCGTGGGAAGCAATCCACTGCAGAGTGGTCCAGCCATCTTGGTAGGCTGCAGGGAGAGGGTGGTGTGGAAGGAGTCTGAAGTCGACAGAGATAGCAATTACGTTGGCTTGGGAGACTAAGATGTTGAGATAGCGATGGACGAAAAAGGAGAAAGCTGATTCAACGCAGAAGGCGCCTCCATGGAAGTAGACGAAGATGGGAAGTTTGTGGGAGGGATTGGTGTGGTTTTTGGGAAGGAAAATGCGAGCAGAGACCAAAGGGTTATCTGCGATTACGATGTCTTTTGATGAGACCCCTGTTTCAGGGTCTTGAACAGAGGGTGGAACGTTGGGGGAGCTTAGAAGACGATCCACTGTGCCATCTTTGTAGAGTCGTATAAGGGGGAGAAGCTCCATCACTATCTCCTTCTCCTCGTTCGCCATTGAAGGAAAAACAGAGAGAAAATACAGTGAAAGAGAAAACAGAGTGAAAGAGTTTGAGAACAGAGAGGGTTGTGCTCCTAATCTTATGCACCAGAGTTTCTTAAATAATGGATTATTTTTACATTAATGTATTGTTTATTTTGGTTCAAAGTAGAGAGACTCAGAAGTGGAATCAAATAGAAACATGGAATATTCAAATGGCACTGGAATTCATTTTATTACCACCAACCCTAGTGGAAGACAGGTCCACATTTTGTCCAATTTTTCCTTTTTATTTCTTTTTATATCTACAAAAATTTCATTTTTTTTATAAAGATTTTCTACAATTCATTTTATAATTACCGAAAAGATAACAAAGAATACAGGTATGAGTGATTCATTCCTTTGAAGGGTGACAATTTTCAACTTTTAATTAAAGAGGAAAACAAAAACGACTTTTTATTTTAATTTGTTTTTTTGCATTTTTTTAATTAAACAAACTTATAAAGTTATAATGTAATGACAAATAAAATTTTAAAAAATTAAAAAAATAGTATACAATAATTATTATTTTCAATTTTTTTCATGCAAAAATATATTGAAACAAAATATAACAAAATATAGTTGGATATCTACATCAACTAGAAATAAATACATACACTTTATAGTATATATAAATGAATGCACATCTTATTTTTTATGAGTCAATTTTATAAGATTGAGTTAAGTCTAAAATTCACTTACTAATATGATATCAAAACTAGATTGAGTCTATTTCAAACTTATCAATCTCCTATAGGATCACCTATTATATACATAATATATAAATAAATATAAATCTAACATTATCAGATAAATTTATAAAATTAAGTTAGATTTAAAATTTATTTTCAATATGATATCAAGGTCAGAGTGAGTCTACTTTAAACTTATTAGGTAATACGCTATCAAATCAATTATTATATACATATATAAATAGATGCAAATCTGATTTTAGGAGATGATTTTGTAAAATTAAGTTAGATTTAAAGTTTACTTTTTAATATTTTGTTAATTAATTTTAATAATTTTTGTTATTAAATTTATATTTGAATAGGTTTTCGGTTCTTCCGAACTTCAAAAAAAATTATTAATTTTAATCCTCGAAAATATAATTTTATTAAAATAGTGTTTGTATTCAATTGACAAGATTTGTTATACATCGAAACAAACACACACACATATATATATATATATATATATATATATATATATATATATATATATATATATATATATATATATATATAACTCACCTATTACTTGACAATGATAAGTTTAGATTTACGTTAAGCCGTCATAGATATTATTTCTTAAAATTTATAATAAATAAAATTAATACAAATTACAAAGAGTAGAGTAAAAATTATCATTTGAAAGGACTAACACATAAATTAAACCTCAAAGTTATTATGATAATTATCGTATAAAGGAGTCTATTAAATAAATTTTTAATTAAGTTATTATTCTGAGGGTTATTTTATCTAAATTATTTAACTACATAATTTTATGTTCTAACATTAATACTAACAATATCGAGATCTAATTATAAAAGATGAAGCATGTACTTCACAAGGGCTATTTATATTAATATTTGTTTCATCAAAATTTAATATTAATTTTGGGCACTGAAGATGAAACATGTGATGATAAAATATCATAATAATTTATAATAAGTTTAAATTTAACAAAAGGTTGAAATAATATTATTACATGTCAATGCGACGGCGCTGACTAAACCTACCCCAAAGTGAACACGTGCAGTCAAACATGTCATCCCCACCAACCAACCCAAACACTTTAACCTCGTTATTTGATTAAATGATGATATTTTAACATCCACAAATTAAAAATATTCACTTGAGATTTCTAAATAATAATATTTGTTTTATTTTTTAATTTTAATTTTTAAGTATATATTATTAATAATATTACTAAAGTGAGTTGTGAAATGAATGTGTGATAAAAATTTCAGACCAAAAGACCTAAGTAATAAGGCGTAATAAGTCACAGACTGGGAGTGAACAAAACTGTTTTTTCGAAAATAAAACGTCATGACTTTTCTTTCTCATATATCCTTTTGTGATTTGTTTATGGACGTGCCTCTTTAACAAGGTGCAAACAACATATGAAAGTACTTGTGTGATTCTTTTCAAAAAATTTCAACGCAATATGGACCCATAATAAAATTGCAGAAAGTAAGGCGAAATTTCACAAATTTCGGTAGAGGATAGCCTTAGTTTGCAAAAGAATTCTAAAAAATTTTCTCGAAATAACTTTTTGTTGAAATTCCATGAAAGAATCTGGACTGAATTTGGGACAAAAGGTGACAAATTTCAGGTCAAACAAATGAGTATTCACCCAGGAAAAAAATCAAACAGTTTCACACACAAACGAACCTTCCTTCCAGCCCTAGCAGTGATGAATAAAAAATTTATTGCAAATCTTATGGGACGAGTTTGAAGCTCAAATCCCAGCCAAAACTCAGCACACAGAATAACGAATGTGTGGTAAAAATTTGATACCAAAAGACCCAAGGAAAAAGGCGTAATAATTCCCAGACCGATAGTTAACAAAACTGGTTTTCTGAAAACAAACTGTCATTGCGTTTCTTCCCTATATCTTTTTTTGTGATTTTTTTTATGGACATGTCATCTTAGTTGGGTGCAAAAAACATATGAAAGTATTTGTGTGAATTGTTTCAGATTTTTTCAACACAATATGGACCCAAAATAAAATTGCAGAAAGTATGGTGAAATTCCACAAATTTCACTAGAGGATAGCCTTGATTTGCACAAAATTTCTGAAAACTTTTCCCGAAATAACTGATAGCTGTCGTTTTGCTGTCAAATTAATATGATTCTAGCGTAGACTTGTCTAACACTAGAGAGATGATAGTATAATTGTGGACAAATGTCCCCAAGTCGTCTCCCAACGAATCCAAT
>Ga0123342_1003414_pt1 | contig 25493 bp, 14 predicted proteins | sample Turbeawhitnodule_FD_89960 | JGI IMG/M metagenome (GOLD analysis project Ga0123342, IMG submission 89960) | Root nodule microbial communities of legume samples collected from Mexico - Turtle bean Mexico white nodule | ecosystem: Host-associated > Plants > Roots > Nodule | place: Mexico: Nepantla... | reverse complement strand
TTGAAACTCCTCCTCTGAATTTCACTCCACAGTGCTTACACTTTAAGCTACCATCTTCTTCTTTAGAAACTTGATTCCAGTACTCCTCATCTTTAGGTCTACCCATTATTATTATATTTTCCTCTACCCACAAAATCAGATCCAATTCTTGCTCACCACCTCAATGACTGAGAGTTTAATCAGAGTGTCAAAGAAAATTCAACAACATGATATTTCAATTCACATTTCAAGCATGCTTTCAACGTTCAAAACACTCAAAACTCAGTTGTAAAATCCTAATTGGTCAAGCCACATGGTGATCCTGCACATGAATGTTTATACTGCAGTAGAGTGGTAGGTTGAAGTAACCATTCACAGAATCCATTAACTTTGATTTACAAGTAAGTGAGTATACAAGTATTATGAAATGCAAAATTAGATAAATAAGGAAAAATAGTTTTGCTTAGATCATGGATAAATAATCGAAGACAAAGCAATCATTTTCATTGCAAAATCAGAGAAAGAAGAGGGAATTACCGAATGGAATCCTTCTTGCAGGTGGTTGATTACTGAATGCAGCAACTTACTCTCTTTTAATATATGAAATTATGTTTGAAAATGTAGAGTGATTTGAGAGAGAAAGAGCAAAAATAGAGAGATGCATATGAAGTTGGGTATTGAAATGCACCCTATGGTATTATTATATAGGTCGTTAAAGGGTTGGAGAGAGATTTCGTGGAAATTTCCACTTGCAGAAAAGTGAAACACACTTGGGTTGGTGACAGCTCCAAACAAAAATAGTAAAATAGTGGAGGTATATATATTCCAATTTCAGTTTAAAACATTTATTAAGCGTTAAAGAGTGAGAGACCTCAAGTTAGACAGCAAATGAGGCAAACATGTTAACTCTTTATTTGCTGATAAAAAAAAATGTTAACTCTTTATTTTTTATGTTAACTCTTTATTTTTTGATAAATCAAAGTGTTGTTAGAGCATTCATGTGTGTGAAAAAACACCTGGAATATGTTTAATCAAATTGTCAAATAAAAGCAAGGTGGACAAGCGTGGACAATTAGGAACTGCTTTTATCCTGTTTTTAGCCAGAGAAACTGTTTCCAAATCAATTGTCCATTCCTGTATGTGAGGTATCTTTTCCATATTTTACCATCATCTTACTGCCACTCTCCTTCAAGATATTCCACAAAATAATCCTGATTCCCTATCCAAAAATAGAGAGTGGTTTATGAGTTTATCCACCATGACATTCCCCTCATCAAATATTTCCTTCAAACTTCTCTGTCCATTCAACAATTCCCTGTCAACAAGCTTAATAATCAATCATCTATTTTCAAATCATTAGTAGCAATGCACTATACAATAAACATTTGTGCACGTTCTTTTCAGTTAAATTATCATAGTTACATATTAGTACACTTAAAACTTCTTCCTGCATCTCCACCCCCATTTCCAATGTGCCAAGTTTATTCAGCGCATGTCTCCACCAATGGATATCATTTTTTTCCTTTCTATGATTGGAGCAATCACACCGATTCCAAGTATTCACTTATAACATATCTTGCAATATTTTCCACTTCAAGGAGAGTGTTGAAAGGTGTCCCACGGTGTCCGTGTTTAGCAAAATCAACTCCCAAACTTCACCAAAATATTCACAGAAAGGGCTCACACTTATCATATTAATTGGCTGGCAATACATCTGTTCAAACACATGTTTCAAACGACTTGTCATGATCAAGTTAATACCCTTTACTCCAAGAGGAATTCTCATCTTTTTTATTCGATCAATATATTTCCAAACATCATCCAAAATAAGTACTATTTTTTCTCTTTTTTTCTAAATCTGATGCCAAAATCATTGCTCATTGCTCTTTTTCTCTCATACAAACCATCATCAATTTTAACCGTTCTATATCATCAATTTTAACTAGTTATATTCAATTTTAACCATAGTCGTTTTATCATTAGTTATAAGTTATAATCAGATAGTCACTCTATTATCAATTATAACCAGTTATGATCTATCAGCGGTTAAAGAATAATATCAGAATGATGAAGAGGAATTGAAAAGTGACTTTTGAATTTATAGTTTGATCCTGTCACATGTGGATTGACTTCAAAGTTGAGGACGATTACATAGAAACAAAGCTGTATTGATTTATATTCTATAGAACACTTTCAGTGGTTCATAGAATAGCTCAAATCCAAATGCCAAATTTCAACTGTCCGAACCAAAGCTGTAATGATTATCAAGAAAGCAATCATCCCACCTACATTTTGTGAATTCTCTCCCAAATTGAGATGGTCATGCTTTGTGTCACTCTAGGGATCATCCTTGAAAAGCCTTATTAAAATTACCTAGATAAAGAAATGCCTAGCAAAACAATGAAAATGGAAAACAACTGAATCATCAAACCTTACTAACAATTTCCTTGTCTTTCTTGGTTTTCCGTGTCACCTTCTTCAATGTTCATACTCTTGTACCAGCGAGCACAGAAGAAGTAGAGCACAAAGTCAAGAGCAGTTAGTATTGCAATGAGGAAGAAAAACCTATCCAGGTGCCCCACATTCAAGTTATTGAGAATCCATCCTGGATTATCACCTCTTTCAGTGATTCCCGCGACCATGTACACCAGTGTGCTACTCACATAGTTTCCAAGGGAAATTGATGCCATGCAAAGTGAGCTCCCAAAGCTTTTTATGCCATCTGGGGCTTGCCCGTTAAAAAACTCCAACTGACCCACATACACTAAAACTTCTGAAGCACCAACTAGAACATACTGCGGAATTTGCCAAAATATAGTCAAAGAACTAGCCTTTTTCCCAGGTATAACGTGCTTGAGCCTTTCAATCTCTGTGACACCAGCTGCAATCATAGATAGCATTCCAATAATTAGGCCAACTCCCATTCTTTGAAGCTCAGTTAGTCCCCTAGGATTGCCAGTGAAACGTCGTGCCACAGGAACAATGATATAGCGATAAATTCCAGTGTTTAAAAGGACACTGCAGATATCAAACACTGACATGCTGGCTGCTGGCAAGTGAAAATTTCCAATCCTGTTGTCCATCACATCCCCTTGCTCCACAAAAAGAGAAGCCATTTGCGTAAACACCACCGAATAAATTATAGTACATAGCCAAACTGGTAACATTCTCAATACACACTTGGCTTCTTCAACTTGAGTTACGGTACAAAGCCGCCACTGATTATTCTTGAGATCATCTCCATCTTTCTCCGTTATCGTTGCTGCCTTGTCCATGAATCTGCTCAACATCAACCAACATGAGCTAAGGATGTTAGTTTGTTAGTTTCAATTCCACACAACCAAAAGTATTGAAAGAAAACAATCAAAATAGTTAGTTGTTTTACTCAATGACATTACCTCAAATCATTGCTGTGCATAATCTTTCTACTGCCTTTTATGGCAGATTCTGGACCATCAACCTCATAAAGTTGGTCTTCCGTGCTTGATTGAATCTTACACTTTCTAAAAGCAGCCACAAAAACCTGAGCTACCCTTATCACCGGATTCCCGTATGCCTTTACATATCTATATTTCTTATATCCTGCCAAGTATGAAACTAAAGCAATAATGGCTGAGGCCAAGGATACCAAGAAACCCATTGTCCACATCCCTGAATCCTCATAGTATACTAATATAGTATTGGAGAACAAAGATCCAACGTTGAGGGCAAAGTAAAAATAAGAGAAGAAAGCTTCTCTCGAGTCCTTATGTTTTTCGTTCTTCTCATCGAATTGATCTGCGCCAAAGGTTGCTAAGGTGGGTTGGTGCCCTCCGTATCCAAATGCCACTAGATAAATGGACAAGTAGAATACACCAACACCCACCGATGATGGTTCCCTGCATTTTGTCTCTTCATTGCCACAACCAGCTGGGTTGATCAAAAATCGCCAAGAAGTCAGGGACAACAGCCCCAAGCCCTGTTCATTCATGTTCAACGAGCATATTTAGAATTTTGTAGTATTATTAATTTGTTGGTAATGGCAAAACAAGTGTTGTATAGTAAGATGAATTCAAAAGAACGCAGTACCACAACAAAAATGATCTGAAAGATTGAGCAGGTTAAGTATCGACCCCAGTAAGAATCACTGAGAAAGGCTCCAACTAAGGAGAATATGTAAACGGTTCCGGTCCATTTGCTCACATTGTTGGCAGCCTCAGCACTGTCTTGGTGAAGGACTCGAGTCAGAAACAAAACCAAGTTCACTCCAACTCCAAAGAAAGCTAGTGTGGCCAATGCTTGATTCACTGCATTCAGTGCAATGTTAAAGTATTCAACTTACTTGTGTTTTGCCATTCATTTCTGATTTTTCTAAAGTAGAAAGTGGATTACAATTAACTCATCATTTTTCAGTACCTAGCAAGATAATTGTAGTTTTCCACCCTCCTTTACACTTCTTATCATTTGTGGGTGACTGTCCTCTGTAGCCATCATTTTCTCCACTCACCTGTTTTTATTTAGAAAGAAAGAAAACACTTTATAAATAACAAATTTAGCTCTAAACATCCAACAAAATAAATCTACCTACCTATCTATCTATATATGATATTATTGGTATGTGTATTCAGTTGTCACATGAAATATTTATGCAGAGAACCCCTTCCCTTTGCTTTTTATGAAAAAGAAACCTGATCGACTAAGAATAACTGACCTTGATTGGCTTGGCAGTGTGTGAATTGACGATTCCCGGTTCCATCTGCGTCATGAAAAACTCTGTTTAATTCTTCAATAAAGCTAAGATTTCTCTCAAACACCTTATCTTTCAATAAGTTCTTCAGTTTTAAGACTTTCAAGTATGAAAATCCACTATCCTTGGTGTAGTTTGTTTCTAGTAGTTTTTAGAATCCTAAAATAAGATTTATTAGTTCGCTTAGCTAATTTGTTTATCTCCATAATCTTCTTGTTTGTAGATACAGAATCATATCTGGATAAGAAACCAAGTAAATTATTAAGGATAACAGAATCATTTCTCTTCAATTATGAATAAGCATAACAAAACAGGTGCTATATATGCTACTCTTCTTTAGAGTCACAAAGAAGGAAAATACATACACAACACCACGATCTGCATATGGAAACAAACAAGTGTTAGTGTTGTTGGCTGCCTTATACATTAAACAAACCGAAACATACAAAAAAAAAAACTTCAATAAGAGAGTTTTACTTTAAAAAAAATTGAGTGCTAGAAATACTAACAATAACATAAAGTTGTATTGTGGTGTGATGAATAGTAATAAATAAGTAGAAAGTGTAACCTTTTGCGGAACTTGGTGACAGAAAGAATGAACTGTTTAGGAATAGTGTCAAATTCTGGTGAAGGGGAAGAGCAATAAGTAACAACTACAAAGGAAAATGTTCCCGGAGAGTATGGCAGATTCAAATTCTTTGTCATTTATGGTTCACAATCAAGGATGTCAGCACTTCCTTCTCTCAATCTAAACACTCATACACACAATGTTTATCAACACTGCAACTCTAGTGATCAAGAGATAGATGGAATTAACACTGCACTATGGTCAGTAATGCTGTATTTAAACTGTATAGTCCTAGCAAGTGTAAGGAACGCCAAGATGTTAAATATGGTATTTGTTATTGTAACTGAATTACTATAACTCAGGAACAAATGATATGGTGGATTTGTTGTTGTAACCGAATTACTAACATACACTTTTCCTTAAGATTTTTCTCATGGACTTGTTGATTTTGGAGTGAACATAACTTTATTTTGAAAAAAAAAATATGAATATACTTAAATTAAATGAATGTCTAAAATTGGATTTATAATTTCTAATATCACTTATATTATAACAACATTGTGCTAAAGGTAAGCAAAATGGTTATGCTATAAGTGATTTAAAAGAGTGAATAATTTAAACCACTTTGAATAAAATCGTGCTTTAAATAAAATTTATTTATCAGCATATTCCAGATGTTATAAATTTCCAGAAAAAGTTGTTAAGGGCATCAAATATCTACTACCCTTGAAATATTAATTAATTATGTCATTGAACAAAATCTTACTATTTTTGTTGTTGTTTTTTTTAATAGATTTGTTACAAGTTTGATTAAATTGTTCTCTTAATGTATTTTGTGGCGTTATTTGTGTCAGCGCAATAATAATAATAATATTGTCATCATACAATGTCAAAGACATAGACATGCATAAATGAATAAAAAAGAAAAGTAAATTCATACATTGCATTTCCATCTTCTATTTTATAATTGAAAAACAACACTTTGGTTTCGTGGGTCTGGAAACTACAACTTCTCATAATTTCAATGAGAAAAAGATGTAATTGTACAATGCTCTTCATCAAACCTCACATTGCAATATTTAGTTTTTAATTTAAAAATATTGTTATGTCTGTTATACTTTTGAGATATAAAATTAAAACGGTTACAAATATCTCTTCTATCATATATTTGAATTTTTGGGATTTTTATTATTGATTTTCTCTCTCTGCTCTTCCTCATTTTATCTTTCTTCTTCCTCAAATATCTTGAAACCCTATGACTATCATGTTTTCTATATCTCACATACATGCTCTTTCATTCCACACATTTGTTCATCTGTCCCAACATACACTTCTAAGCACAACTCACTCCTTATAACTCACTTTCTTATTTTTCTAATCACATAAGTATCTATAAGTGAGTTTTTTTTTTCTTAATTGTTTAATTGTTAATGTTCCTCACTTTTATTTGTTTTACTCTCATCTCATTTTCTTACACAGGTGAAAGAGTGCCCGTAGTTACAATAATATACTTTATATTGTGAGAAAGTAACTTGCATTTAAAAATTATTAATTTTCATTTTTATATTACTTTCATTTGAAACATTTTTATAATGTTTTATTTATTATGATTTCTAATTAGTTAATGATTTTGCTGATAAAAATAAATAAAAATTAGTTAATGATTTAAAATTAAATTTCATAAAAAAAATCTACTTTCTAAACTAATAACTTTTAAAAATTAATATATATTTATTGATAATACAAATATTTTTACACTGCCATGTAATAAAAAATTGTCAGGTATGATAAATTTAAATTTATCTAATAAAAAATTGTCATAAAAATCATTTCTATATTTTTTATAATTGAAAATGACATTATATAGACGACATTTTTCATGTGTATAAAAATGAAATTGGTATTATTTAACCAAAAAGTAGCATTAATTATTGTTGGAGATCCCACGTCGACTAGAGATTAGAGCCTTTCATTGTATATAAGTGGGTGCAAACCTCAACTTTATAAACTGGTTTTATGGAGTTGAGTTAGGCTTAAAGTCCACTTTCTTAATGTCTCTTTTGGAACAGAAGCCAATCCACTTTCTTAATAATTATATACATATATATTAATCATATAATACTTTAAACAATCATACTTCTAACAGAATAAATTAAATAATTACAATTTCAAAAGTTTAAAATCATATATATAACATATTTTTCATATTATTTTAATATTATGAATAAATATTGCAAATAAATATAATTACACCAACTGACACAAACTTCTTCCCATTTTAACCATGTAGAATAATTATAAGTGATCAAAATTAAAACTGAAAAAAATAAATATTATCCATGCATGATTATGATTAAACCTGCAAGTCACGTAATTAAAGACACTGATATATATAGATTTATAAAAAATACTGATTCCAAGTGGTAAACCATCACATTCGCCTACAACATATCTTGCAATACTTTCCACTTCAAGGGGAATGTTGAAGGTCAGTGTCTGTGTTTTAGCAAAAGCAACTCCCAAACTTCACCAAAATCATCAAAATATTCATAGAGAAAGGGCTCACACTTATCATATTAATTGGCTGATAATACATATGTTCTAACACATGTTTCAAACTACTTGTCATCATCAATTTAATACCCTTTACTCCAAGAGAAATTCCCACCTTTTTTTGATCAATATATTTTCAAACATCATCTAAAATAAGTACTATTTTTTCTCTTTTTTCTAACTCTGATCTCAAAATCAGTCTTCATTGCTCTTTTTCTCTCATACAAACCATCATCAATTTTAATTTGTTATAATTGTTCTATATCATCAATTTTAATCAGTTATAGTCGCTCTATCATTAAGTTTAATCATGTCGTTCTATTATTAGTTATAAGTTATAATCATATAGTCACTCTATCATCAGTTATAGCCACTTTGTCACCAGTTATACTCAATTATAGCCGCTCTATCATCAATTATAACAAATTATAGCCGTTGTCATTAGTTAGAACAATTATATTTGTTCTGTCATCAGTTATACTAAACAAGTTATAACCACTCTGTCATCAATCAGTTATAACAAGTTATAGTCACTATGTCATCAATCAGTTATAACGGTTTTATCCACTTTGTCATCAATTATAACTAGTTATAGTTACTCTGTCATCAGTTATAACCAGTTATAGTCGCTCTGTCATCAGTTATAACCAGTTATAGCCACTTTCTCATCAATTATCACTAGTTATAAACACTCAATCGCTAGTTATGGTCGCTCTATCACTAGTTATAACTATGGTCGCTCCATCACTAGTTATAACTCGTTATAGTTGATCTATCACTAGTTATAACCAGTTATAGCTGCTTTATCATCAGTTATAACATATAAAATAATTCTTAATTTATGAATTTATACATTTTTACAATTTTATTAAAGAACATTGATATATGCTAAAAGGAGAAAGTTGGAAGGTCCAGAAACGTACATAAGAGAGAAAAAAAAGTCAAACTCAGTAGCAAGAATGCGTCAGATTAATTGAGTTATTTCTCTATGTTTTTATCATTAAATTCATAAATGCGACGCAGTAAGTCACCTAACCATAGCAAAATAAGTTAAATATGGGAATTGCCTTATTTTCATATTCTTTTCATGGGCTTTTTATGTGAGGAGTGGACATAACCTCATTTTGAAAAAAAAATATGAATACATTATGCTTAAATTGTTGAAGGAAGGTCTAAAATTGGATTTATAATTTCTAATATCACTGTCCTGAGAAGCTGGCCGAGTACAAACTTAGAAACAACATTGTTCTAAAGGTAAACAATATGGTTATGCTAGAAGTGGTTTAAAAGAGTGAAGACAGTTAGGATTAATAATTTAAATTTACAACTTGAATGAAATCGTGTTTTAAATAAAATTTATTTATCAACATATTCTAGATGTTATAAATTTCCAGAAAAATTGTTAAGGGCATCAAATATCTACTGAAATATTAATTACTCGATTTTCATTCATAAGTGGCTTGACGGGTGAAAAAGTGTTTAATATAATGCATATTCTGCTCCTGTATCTCTAAATTTCTTCTCCATTTGAAAAGCCCTTAGATGTCCTTTTGTTACACTTTGATCTGCTGGTATGCTCAAAAGTATTGTTGAAAAATTTACCTCAATTTTACAAGGATAATCCTTTCATGTGTATTTTTTTTTATCATCATTGGAAATTATCTCATCTGGTTTAACATGAAAGGTGAATGAGGTAATCTAATAGACCTAACAAATTACTCCTCCAAATTTATAGGTGAACTTTGGAAGGTAGAGTCAAGAGTTATAACCATTCACTGAAAAATCAACGGTTTAAATTTAGTTACTTAAAATTTTACATGTATTTTGTCACAATGACTAAATCTTAACAGCTGAATTTCCAATCAAAGGTTTATAACTCTATGAACTTCACCATCTTAAAGTGCACCCTCAACTGGTCAAAACTCCACTGATTTCATTAGTACTTTTCCGTTTTACTACGTAGTTTCTTGACTTACTTTAGTTCACAGGGTATTTTTTTCCTTTATAATTCTTTTGGTAAGTTTTTTAATCCTTTATAATTTTTTATGAGTTTTGAAGTTTTGATCAATAAATTTTTTTACTTTTTGAAAAAAAGAAAGGCATACTAGAGATTGTGCATTTACATATAAAATGATTACCCATAATCAGTAACATATAATTTGTGTCTTGAAACTTTTCAATCTATTGTCGTTTTTCAAGGCATTTTAGGGATGCTGCTGCATTTGCACATCACTATGTCTTCGGTAGGAAAAGATGTTAAAAAAAAGAAAGATGTTTGTAATACAACATTAGCAATTCATGCCTACGCTCTTCTCTTCTTATTCAATATGCTTACTATTGCTTGGAATATGCAATCCTAACCTAACCCAAAATCATGCATTTTTGCTTCATTTATTAGAATTTTTCCAACCATGGTTATTCAAGTGCAGCATCGTCTTCGCTCAAAAATGCAGAAAACCACTATGTATTGAAAAACAAAAAACGCGTATGAAAAAGGAAAAAACTGATGCATAAAACCACAAAACAGAAGAGAAAGGAGAAAAAGAAAGATGATGAAATGTAAAATAATAATTTACATTACCAAAAAGTATAATGAATATAAAGACTAAGCGTATCATAATTGGGATCAACACAATGAATCATAAAGCAACGTTTTCTATTCTGGGTTGACATGAATTGGGACAATCAGTGATGTCCAATTTAAACCCAGATTTACAGACTAAAATTCCCTTACACACCATCTTTAATTGCGGTAATTTTCTTACACTTAAAGTGGTTAACTTAGGGAGTGTAATTTTGATACCATCATCATAACTCTCAGCAAATACCTGTTCCATTGAATGGCAGTCTGAGACAGATAGAAACTCCAGGTTTTGAAGTAGTGGCACTAAGCTTGGTGTCAGCAACGTCTTTATTCCACGGCAGCCACTGATATCAAAGCGTTTGAGACAAGAGAAGATTCCTCTCGGAGACGGAGGTGGCATAAAATTTGCAATATCTTCCTTGCAGATCGCAGTTAAACTTTCCAAAGCCCAAAGATCCAAAGATTGAAGGTTTTCGATATTAGCGCATAAGGAACAGGACAAACAGAATAAGCTCTTTAGGTTTGGGCATCCAGAAACGGAAATTTTCTTCAAATGCTTAGGACGATTTGACGACAGAGGAGCACAAAAGCATTCACATTGAGAATTGTCTTCTACAGATAATATTGCAAGGTCTCTCGGAAGGACATATGACAATTCTTTGCAATCTCCAATGCTTATAGTTCGAGAATCAAATTCGATAAGAGTTTCTTCGCGGCTAGAAGGATCCCAGTGCCAATTGTCATTCCAATCCTCATAATAGATAAAATAAGTTCGAGGTCCATAACCACTGTCCAGGGTTTCTCGCACAAAACGGTTGAGGATGAAGCTATCCCGGACCAAAAACGTTCCTGAAAAATATTCAAGCATAGTCATCCCCTCTACATCTTCTACACTTATACCTGGAGAACCCCCGAGATTCAGGTATTGAATATTGGTCAAACTAGGGAGAACACTTCCTGGTACCAACTTCAAGTTGGGATTCATGGATAGATCTAACCATTCCAAGTTCACTAGATTTTCCAAACCCTCCGGTGCTGCTTGGATGGAACAACCTGAAATCTGCAATCTTAACAATGACTGTAGCTCCCATAGTGGAGGTATATATTCCAAATCTGAACAGTCATTGAGTGTTAAAGAAGTGAGAGACCTCAAGTTAGACAGCGAATGAGGCAAACATGTTAACTCTGCATTTTGTGATAAATCAAGTATTGTTAGAGCATTCATGTGTGTGAAAAAACACCATGGAATATGTTTAATGGAATTGTCAAATAAAAGCAAGGTGGACAAGCGTGGACAATTAGGAGAAGTGCCCTTTGGAATTTCTTTTATCCTGTTGTTAGCCAGAGAAACTGCTTCCAAATCAATTGTCCATTCCCGTATGTGAGGTATCTTTTCCATATCTTTACTACATTTTACCATCATCTTACTGCCACTCTCCTTCAAGATATTCAAAGCCATTTTCCTCACCAAACCATGCATTGTTACGGTCAGATAATTAGCCGACAATAAAGAATGGTTTCTGAGTTTATCCAGCATGACATTCCCCTCATCAAATATTTCCTTCAAACTCCTCTTTCCATTCAACAATCCCATGTCAACAAGCTTCATAATCAAATCATCTTTTTCCAAATCATTAGGTAGCAATGCACTATACAAGAAACATTTTTGCACGTCCTTTTCAATTAAATTATCATAACTACGTCGTAATACACTTAAAACTTCTTCCTGCATCTCCACTCCCATTTCCAATGTCTCAAGTTTATTCAGCACGTATCTCCACCAATGAATGTCAGTTTTTCCTTTCATGATTCGAGCAATCACACTGATTCCAAGTGGTAAACCATCACATTCCCTTACAACATCTCTTGCAATATTTTCCACTTCAGGGGAAAGTGTTGAAGGTGTCCAACCTTGTCCATGTTTTAGCAAAAACAACTCCCAAGCTTCATCACAAAAATAGTGAGGGAAAGGGTTCACACTTATCATATTAATTGGCTGGCAATCCATCTGTTCAAACACATGTTTCAAACGACTTGTGATGATCAATTTAATACCCTTTACTCCAAGAGGAATTCCCACCTTTTTTAGATCAATATATGTCCAAACATCATCCAAAATAACTACTATTTTTTTTCTTTTTTCTAACTCTCTTGCCAAAATCTTTGTTCTTTTTCTCTCATCATCTCCATAAAGTTCTACCTTTATTTTTTCTGCAATGAGATTTTGTAATTTGAAAATGGTGAAACCATAGGAAACAGTAACCCATAAGACATCATTGAAAGTTTTGTTTCTTTTTATCTCACTCTGCATGTAAGTTGCTAGGAATGTTTTTCCCACTCCCCCAATTCCGTGTATGGCAACAATCGAAACTCTATCATCTTTCAAAAGTTTCCGAATCTTCCTAACATTTTTCCCAAATTCTCTGCCAACAAATTCATTTGACAACACCGAAGGCTTCTCTTTCTCGTGCTTTTCCACTTCTTTGGTCAACCATTTTATTTGCTTACGTTTTTCTGATATGTCAGCCAAATATATTTCTTCTTCTTGCACATAGGAAGACCCAAACTGATTCAGTGAGTTTTTTATATCAATAGCTCTTTGTTTCATGTCCTGCAGTCCATTCAACCAATCATCAACCTCTCTCTTGCGCTTCTTGCCATGTGACTGCAACTGTAATCGTATGTGAATGTCCTCTTCTTTACTTGTCAGATCGGATATAATCACATCTAACTTACTTTGCAAAGTAGTCAAAGTACCATTACCAGCTTCATGATCTGTTTCATTGTTTTGGTGAAACTTCATTTAGAGTAATGATGTATTTAAAGAAAAAAAATACAAATACATTTTTAAATACAAAATCTAATTAAACAGTATTTTATTTGTTGACTTTTCCTTTTATTTAATTGTTGACTTTTCCTTTTCCTTTTATTTTCAGCAAAAATATTTAATTAAAATTATTAAATTTTTTCGATACTTTTTTTAGTTTTTATCTTTTTACTTATTAATTTTAGTCATTTTTTTATTTTTATTATCAATATTACTTCATGAGATACTTGAAATAAGCAAAAACTAAGACCCTAAGAAATACTACTATTTGATATAAAAAAAAATTCGTAGAAATGATTACAAAAACTATAGGAACTAAAATAAAAAATTTAATCAAAAAGTTATTAGCCCTGATAATTTAAAATAAAAAAAGAGTAAATAACTTCGGTTATGCTTTACAATTTCAACACACATTAAAAAAAAGTGTGGTTAATTTAAATATATATATATATATATATATGCATATGCGTTCATATATTCCAAGAATGAAGGAAAGGACAAAAAGACAATAAATTTGTAACAAGTTGCATACCTCCTGTTGATCCTGTATTTGAACCACCACCAACAGTAAGAGTCATTTCCTTAGCTTTTCAGTCACTTCAATAAAACATGAGATTATAAAACATGAGAGGATTAAAAAAAAACAATACATATTATATATATATATATATATATATATATATATATATATATATATATATATATAAACTCTGAGTGGCTATTTATGTTTTTCTTATAAGTTTTTTCTCCTAAAATTTGTCATATTTGATATGGTTATCATTTAGAAAAGTCTAAATTATATTAAACACTTCTATATAAGAAAAATGTATTTTTAATCTGAAATAATAAATTATTTAATGGTGAAAAGGATAAAAACAATGCCATAAAATAGTTAATATATGATAAAGAAATAATAGTGTTATATAAAATTGTAGCATAGAAGTATAATATAAATAGTACAATTTGTTTGAGAGGATTTTAGTTTATTCTTTGGGCAAGTAAGTAAGAGAATTTATTCGATCCGAAACTCATCTCTGAATTTCAGTCACAGTGCTCAGTTCAAATTCAAAACACTCAAAACCAGTTGTAAAATCCTAATTGGTCAAGCCAGATGATTAGAACATGATCCTGCACATCAATAGTTTATACTGAGGTAGGGTTGTAGGTAAACCATTCACATCATTATGAAACGCAAAATGTAAAAGAAGGAACAAAAATGTAGGAGTGATTTGAGAAAGAAAGAGAAAAATGAGAGAAGATGCATCTGAAGTTGGGTATTGAAATGCACCCTATGCTATTATTATATAGGTTGGAATAACCAGCATCCATTAACTTTGATTTACAAGTAAGTGAGTTCCAAAGTATTATGAAATGCAAAATTAGATAAATAAGGAAAAATAGTTTTGCTTGGATCATGAATAAATAATGGAAGACAAAACAATCATTTTCATTGGAAAATCAGAGAAAGAAAAAAATAGTTACCGAATGGAGCCCTCTTCCAGGTTTGAGAATGTAAGAGTGATTTGAGAAAGAGCGAGCAAAAAATGAAAGAAATGCATCTGAAGTTGGGTATTATATAGGTCGTTTAGGGTTTAGAGGGTTGTACTCGGTTCAATATCGTGTTTCATAATTTAATTTTTTTTAAATAATAAAATTAATTTTAACTTTAATCAAATTTAAAAAATAATAAATATTATTAATTTGTTGTATAATTTATTTAGAATATTTCATATATATTTTTAATATATTAAACTTGATTTAAAATAAGTTTGTTTTTTATAAAAAAAAGTTAATTTTAATTCTTAAGCTTTATTTATGATTTTTTTAAATAATACAAAATTAAATTTTTAAAAAAATAAAAACACATTGTTTACTATAATTTTTTAAAGAATATATATTCCAATTACAAATATATATATATATATATATACTATTATCTTAAACCATGATTTTTATAGTGAAAGTAATTAGTATTTTAATTGAAATGATAATTTAAAACTTAATTAAAAGTTAATTTTAAAATTATATATCATAAAATAAAATTTAATACAAGTAAATATTCAGTTGATATGAAGCAAGAATTTTAAATAATTTCTTATATACATATTTTTTTAAAATATTAATTATCATTTTGTGTAGAAGAGAATTCAACTGACTAAAATAGGAAGGACTTTTCATATATCTAGTTTTTCTTGAGTTTGCCCATTTATGTATTTTTTATATCAAAGCACATTTTTTAAATTTTTTTTGAAAGTGTTACAAATCATACATGGGTTACATGAATAAATACATTGAATATCATAATTTACAAAGAATAGAAAGGGCCTCTGCAAGCAACGTGATGTTAGGAAAATGAGAACAAAAAGAGTAAAAATGAGATTTACACTATAGGACATGCTCCACCAGCAAACTTGTCTGTGTTGTGTGCATCAATCAAAATTTGTGCAATCCATGAAGAGTGAGTGAATCATGTGATGTGACTCAAACGTTCCAAGGTCCAGTTTTGTTTTGGGAAAACATTGTTGTTGAGTCCTGATCTCTACTCCTCCAGCTACTCTGAGACTCATTGAAGATACTTGAACTATCTTGGCTCCCAAAAGCCATTCTCCTAAACATTCTGATTTGTGCAGATTGCTGTCTAGAATCGAACACCGAACTCTGCCCCGGTTTCATTCCATTATTCAGATCCGTAAACTCGTCCAAAGAATCTAAAGCTCTCACCACCTGGGAAGCAGCAATGTGCAAACCATACACACTTAGCATCTTCAAAATCACAACAAATATATGTCTACATGCTGACCTGCATAAAATTACCTGACTCATGCGTGGCCTCTTCACCGACGAGTGGCGTACACAGGCGGCGGCAGCCTCAATCATCCGGAACATTTCGTTTCTATCATAGTTCTTTCCCAGTCTTGAATCCACCAAGATTTCAAAGTCCTCTTTATCAACTGCTTCACTCAACAAAGGCCGAGCCTACAAACAAGTTTCTTAATTATTAAACTCAGCAGTTTGTTTATATTTGCATTCCCTTGCCTTGTTCCTTTTTTATAATCCATACAAAATGAATGTGATTTGCTACCATTATGTGAAAAATAAAGTAAGTACAAGCTCTTATAATTCATCACTGCACAAAGAAACACAAGAAAAAATTGGGCTGCTTGGTTTGCTCTGTGTTTACATTCCCAGAATAGATATGAACCTTTCAGGCTTCAGTAAATTAAAAAACCTATGCATAATAACAATAACCAAAGCAATTATGTGACTCACCCATTCAACCAGGCTCTCATCACCAATTGGTTGAGATGCATCTACAGGCTTCCGACCTGTAATTAACTCCAACAGCACAACGCCGTAGGAATATACATCAGACTTTTCTGTTAGTTTCCCACTTGTTGCATATTCTGGTGCCATGTACCTGTCAATTCAGACCATTATTCCCCTTAGGTATACTCACAATAGGCACAGTTCATACTTAACCAATATCCAAAAGACTCTAAAAGATTTATATGTCATAAACACCCTAAAACAAAGGCATAATAGATCAAAGATCAATAAATAATATCCACACAAGATACAGTCTGAGAGAAAAAATTTAAGGGCTAATAATAGGATAAGATTCCACTGATAAACACTAAATTATAATATAGACAAAGATGTAACCTACCCAAAGGTTCCCATTACTCGTGTTGTCACGTGTGTATTTGAATCTAGTGCCAATTTTGCAAGCCCAAAGTCCGAAACCTGATGATCAAATCATACAATAAAAATGTCACAACAATGAAAATAGTCTAAGAAGCTGATGTAGCACAAGCTGACATTTAAGTGTGAATCAATTTATTTAACTACATAAAAAAAAAATTCAAAATGTACTCCCATCAGAGGTACAGGTTAAAGAAGTAGCTTACTCGAGCTTCATAGTTGAGATCAAGAAGGATGTTTGAAGACTTAATATCTCGATGAATAATGCGTGGATGGCCTGATAGATTAATTAAATTGAAATAAGAAGATAAACAATTTATTATGCTAAAAAAATCAGACACATAAAGTGTAAAGAACGTAAGTAATTATGAATGTGCAATCAACAATAATGCAACCATGTCTGATGAATAGTGGTAGCAAAATTTCTAAAGATTCAACGTACTTCTTTTAAAGAAAAATATATATTTTAAAGTAAAGACTCCAAGCATCGAAGGAGCATGCAGTACCATGGAAAGAAACACCTTGTGTTTCATGGATGATAACTGTATACTCGAGAATACTATGAAAAATGAAGGAACTTACAGTCTTCATGCAGGTAAGCTATTCCTCTAGCTGCACCAGCAGCAACCTTCATTCTGGTAGGCCAATCCATAACTGGTCTATTTTCATCTGAAAAAAGAAATTAAATTTACTGGTCAAGTTTTTTTATCAAAATTTAGGTGAACTATAGACCACATGATGATGGGAACTTACTCAACAACCTAATTGAATTGTAAATTCAGGTGCAACCACAATGGTGATAATAATAAATTCATGGAAAAACAATATATTACGCGTTTCTACTGGCACAGTAAATACTTAGATTAGATATATTATCCAATATTTTTCAGCATTTTTTAACTTTGCTACTAAGCAAATTAAAAATAATATCAAAAAAGGATTTAAATCATTTGTCATCAAACAAATAAATGATACTTATCTCATAGCCCATCAAAAGGGATATCAAACATATAAACTTCACAAGGCAGGGAAAAGTAAATCATTTTGATTGAGCATGTAATTGAACATGGCTAGGTCTATTTGGATGAGTTCATTTAGGTAATATTTTGAAAAATGCCAACAGAAATTATGTTCCATGATTTATGGAAGGGGCTTACAAAATAGCCAATGTTGTACATATGACATATATCAAGATAATGTTAAAGTAGAAATTTGTTTATAATATTGTAATCAAGGACTTTTTTCTTTAAAACTTTTGAATTATGTGTGGGCTGTCTATGTTGTACAAATTTAAGAAACAACTCTAATTGTTCACACCTTGTTTTCTACACCCCTCTCTAAAAAGGGATGTCAAACACTCATTCAAAGTATGCCCTCAATATGTATTTATCTTACCATGGAGATGGTAATCAAGAGTATTGTTGGGAACATAGTCATATACAAGCAATCTCTGATGCTCAGATATACAGTAACCAACCAAGGAAACCAGATGACGATGATGTACACGGCTAATAATCTCAACTTCTGCCCTGAATTCACGTTCCCCTTGCCCACCACCAATTTTGAGCTGTTTCACAGCTACTTCTCTTCCATCTACGAGCAAACCTTTATAGACACAACCAAATCCACCTTCTCCCAGCAAATTTTGTGCCGAAAATCCATTTGTAGCTTGGATAAGTTCTTCATACGTGAACCATGATCTTGAGCTACTTACTCCACCTGGTTCTGATGGAGAATACACAAAATCACTACCGGAGCCACTACCTGCTACAAAGTTGGCTGGAGAATGTGGTCTCAAGAATAAGGTACCTAAAAGAGAATACCAATGATTTAATACGTAAAATTGTAGCTGAATTAGGAAGTTATTAGAAACAAATACAATTGCTAAGTGCCATGCAATTTAAACATAATGCAACTAAGCAAAACTTTTCAGACAAAGTCAAACATCAAATATCCTGCTTAATTATCTTGATCAGCTAAAATTTGTTAAAAATAATGTAGAAACCAAACTTGCCCAGACAGCATGGAAGTTTGAACCAATAAAAGGCTTCAAACCTCCCAAAACTGTCAGTCTGTTGCCACTACCCAATTCTTGTGTCATGCAACTGAGTTTACGGTTCAATTAATGAAAAATAAAGACATTGTTAGTGTCATTGATTTCATTTGAACTGGCAACAGAGCAAAAATGGAACAGTATAAAGGATTGCAGGGTAAAAATGGCTGCTATATAGATCAAGATGCAATTTCACCTTTATAGACAATTGAAAAACCGTAAACTAAAACCACCCCTCTTCAAGCATCAGATTAATCGTATTTCCCTGAAGATGGAAAGCTACAGTATAATACGTAAAATTATTGATACATAGATTTGCAAAATCAAATAAATGAACTCCACTGAGAATTAAGAGAAATTGGTACATGGTAATGAATATTGATACATTAACATCGGAGTTGAGGTTTTGAGTCTATGATGAATATTTTAAGAACCAGAGTTTGGGACTTCTCTAATTCATTATTGAAGTATCCAGGAACCAGAATCCATTATATCTGAATTATCTGATTCAAGTTTAAGGAATATTGGGGAAATCCTTTCGTATTTATCTCAATAAAAACAATCAAGGTAAACAACAAACAACATGCAAGAACCAACAAGATTATATTCCCAAACCCTAACAGTTTGTAATACATAATGCAATACCTGAATTGTGGGATGAGGTAAATGGAGAAGGAGCAGCATAACCACCTCTTGATCCTTTTTCTTTCTTCTTTTTCTTCTGTACAAACCACACGGCCATAACAAGAAGGCTGAGGACAAAAAAACCAACTACAATTCCAATGGCGACGGATGCTCCAGCATTTAACCCTCCTGAATCTGAAGGTGTGTTAGTTGTAGCTATATTGTTAGAACCATCATTAGTTGGTCTAGCAGTGGGTTTCTCAGTTGGAAGAGACGGCAGTGGTACCGGTGGACCCCCAGAGGCTGTTCCATTGGTTGGGGGGTCAGGCAAAGAAGCTGGAGGTGAAGATCCTGAAGGGAGTGAAGGAGGAGTTGATGGCAATGTGGATGGAGGGGGAACATCAGAAGAAGGAGGCTTAGGAGGAGATTGAGAAACTGGTGGAGGGGGTGCATGTGAAGGAGTAGTTTTTGGAGGACTTTCTTTCTGTGGAGGAGTACCGGTGGATGGTGGCCTTGGAACATTTGCTGGAGGAGGAGGAGATTGTGAAATTGGTTGAGAAGGAGGGGAAATTGTAGCGGGAGGAGATTGGGGAGGGGGGGAAACAGTTGGTGAAGCTGGTGGAGACGAAACTGGAGGGGAAGGTGGAAGCTCAGCTGGAGGAGGAGCAGTGGTGGTGGCTGGTGGTGGGGGGGAAGATGTTACAACTGGTGGCGTTGGAGATGCTGGTGGTAATGGTGGTGGAGAATCTGGTGGGGAAGGAGGGGGCAGAGTTGGTGGTGATGGAGAAGATGGTGGAGGAGAGAGTGAAATGGAAGGAGGAGGGGTTACAGGCACTGCCTGAGGAGGTGAAGGAGGTGGAGCTGAAGGGTCAGAGGGGGATGAAGGAGCAGGGGAATCAGGTGTTTGATTGGGCTGGGAAGAATTGGGAGGTGATGGAGGGGTGGAGGAATTGGTTGGAGAAGATGAAGAAGGTGGTGGTGATAAAATACCACCAAGTACTGGAGGCACTGCAACAGGGGAAGCATTTGGAGAAGGGTTGGTTGAAGCCATCACTGCACAAATCTTCCCTCAAAAACAAAATGCACTAGCTAAACACTTCCATCACCCTAACATTCCAAATTCCTATCCTTTCCAGAAACAAATTCCAGATCAAGCACCAACTTAAGATCTCAATTTTCAGAACAACCCTTCACAAGCAATGCTCAAATTTCTTCAGAGAGAAAAAAAAAACATAACCACCAAACCCAAACCCTTAAAAAAAACACTTAACTTAGGCAAAGAGCAAAAAGTCAATACCCTCAAACAACTTTCAAGAAAGCTACACTTTAGTGAGGTACAACAGCTGACAAAAAGCAAAATCACAGTGGGGAAAAAGAAGTCCAGCGCATGAAACAAAACCTTTTTGCAAATCAAGGAGCATCTTCCTGCATTATGACCCAGATGGGTCACTGGTCTAACCCACTTGAGAGAGGCCAAAATACAGCATACCCATCTCAGCAATGAACTAAAAGTGCAACCTTCAGCGATATCTGGAAAGAGGGTGCTTGCAAATTGCACGTATGGTTGGACATGGGCAACGAAGGGAAGGTTCAGAACTTCATAGGAAAAAGTTTATTTTGTGGAATATGAGAATAGTGGCACACATAAACAGACACAGAAAGAACACCCCACAATAAGTGCAAAGGAGAACGTGGAGACGACTTTCAGAATTGGCTCCGTTTCACACACTCTCTATGTCACTCCTTCACTCACCTCACATGCACTGCAAATGGGAAAATGTGGTGTCCCAATAGAAAATTCACAAAACGCAATCATTAAACCATGTGATGTTATTTTGTTTTCACTTTTTTGAATTCGAGGGACCAAAGTGCTTCTGACGTTGTACGCTGTCACTTTATTTTATTAAAGAGAAACCCCACTAACTCATTGAATTGGTCAAATTTATTAAACCTATTACATCAATTTACATTCCCTTTTTATTTTTAAAGTTTCTTTTGTGATTTATATTTTAATAAATTTTAAAAAATAATAAAAATATGCTAGAAAGTGCTAATAGCATTGTTTTTAACACTTTTGATGCTTTTTTAATTGCACTCCTTTATTAACAAAAATCATCATAAATTATAAAATAAAAGATCAAACTTACAAAACTTGTGACTTTTAATAATCAACAGTTGAATGAACATTAGACTTTGTAAGAAAGAACTTGTAAACTCTTCTCTTGATATCATATTATAAAAAGTTTCCCTTTTTAGGTGGAGTTTCTCATTGAACAGTTCTAAGATTCTTTACTATTTTGGTGAAGACAAAATGTCCTCTTATGCTTAGATTTTTTCACTATGTTGGTTCTAAGAATAATACTTCAACCATATCTCTTTTGATGGACTGAAAAATTGAAAGAGTATCTCTAAAAGCTTTTATCTATAATCATGAACTAATCAATAATTTTATTTTTTTTGTAATTATTAATTTTCCCTTTCAGCACTATTGTAACTTTTTCATTAAAAAATTTCATCAGAAAAATAATTAAAATTAATTACAATGAGAAGAAGTTTTCTATAAAAAAAAAAGTTATTAGAAAAATGATTTGATTATATATAGTTGGAGAGTAGTGGCATGGCATGGAATGTTGCAGTTATTGGGTGTGATTGAGTTATGGTTGGCATTAAATATTAAATATTAAATATAAATTATAGTAAGGGAAAAGAAGAAGCAAAGCAAAAGTATTTATTATTGTTGGAATAGTCAGAAGCTGAAGTTTATTGTATTGAAATGTGGTTGTTTGTTGGATCACATTGTTGTGAAGCTCATCATTTCTACCAAAGCACAAAATTCTTCAAAGCTAAGTTTATAGTTTGTTGAGCTGAAATATTTTAAATATATGAATTTCTTGCTTCTTGTCCCATTAAAAAGATGGTTAATGGCTTAGACTTAGTTGCTCTTTTGCCAACTTTTCAATGTGTAGTACAGTTTTTTTTTTTTTGTTCATTGGATTATAATTATTGTGTAAATAGATAGTCAGATTTTTAATCAGTGAGATAAATTAATTGGATTATAATCTTCTTTTTTTCTTGTGGACTAAAAACACACACCCAGTTCAATTTGGGCTACACCACCAAAACTGAATTTTAATACAATTGATCAATTTAGGATATTTCTTCCTGCACTCCATTAATTCTCAAGAAATATTATTTAACTTTTTTAAAATGTTTTTGGATTATTTTTTCAGAAATTTATAGAATATCTCTCTCCAAAATTCATTAAATGTATTTTGAAAAATGATTTTAAAAAAGGAACATAATATTTGGAATATATTTTCCAAAAAGGATTTTCAAAATAAATTTTTTGAAACATATATACTACATTCTAAGAATGTGTTTTCTAGAATAATTTTATTGGAGTGTATGCGGGAAAGAGCTCTTCAAAATGAAAGTAAATTAAATATGACATTTTGGTCATTTCACTATTTTATAGGTGTAAGAAAAATATCATCCATTTAAAAATGATCCCAGGAATTATAAGAAATGAGGAATCTCCATCTTAGATTAAATTAGGATAAGAATATTGTAATAATGAATAAGTATATCATTAGAACATCAAATTATATCTTAGTAAATAATTTTGTATTTAATAACTTAAGAAATAAGTGGATAAATAGCTTATAGAAACTGAGGTAAGGAATCATATTAAAGAAAATATATAAAATATTTTTTTATCCTTTTCTTTCTTGATTAAGTAAAGATAATCACGTAATCGCATTTCTTTTCTTCACATAGGTGAGAATGAATCTTGTTCATGAATTTTGGATATTCTGATTTTCTTTCTGATATCATATTACGAAATGAACTTTAAGTCTAACTTAATCCTATAAAATTGACTTATGAGGTGAGGTTTGCACCCACTTATATACTATGAAATGTCCTAATCTCTAGTAGATGTGGATCTCCAACATTGTTTATTATTTTTAATTAATTTTTATAGAAAATTATATATTTAATTAAAACATCTTTAGTTTTTATGTGTTTATGCAATTTTTTTGGTTTGTTTGCTTTATAAGTTTTTGTATGATTAAATGGTGTGACTTTGTATAGTATGAGATGTGAATTGTAAAGTTAAAATCAAGACATGGTATTTTCAAGAAAAAAAATACCGTATTGAGATTGTTAAGACGTGCATTGACTAGTGATGCATTTAGAAAGAGGTATCTATCTAGGGCTTGAGAAAAAACTTGTTCTTTCATATTCATATGAATTAATTCTGATTCTGTCATAGGAGGTGATTCGAGATATTGAGGTTTTTATGTGCATAAATGTGTGAATTCACAATGAGGTAGTATGACACGTGCAAATATTTGCTTTTAAGTTAATGCACGAGTCTTCAAAAAAAGTAAAATTGGGTTAGGAAAAGTCTGATATTGATTATGAAATTTAATAGACCAATTGATTTCTTTATATGAGTATTCATGAATTTATGTGTTTTAATTGAAGTTCTATTTATATTAGAAGTTTTAAAAATATTTAGGTTATCATTTAATCAATATGATCACCGCACAAAATAAATGGTCATCGTACAAAATAAAATATGATTAAATTATTTACTATTAGTATTGTATTAGAAATCAGTTTAAAGGGTAGTTAGTATTAATATTTTATAGCTTACAGTAATTATAATTTTATTATATATTATTGAAGTAAATTAAAATGTACGGATTAACGGTTTTGCAAGCAATTATGTTCAATCACTTTGTTTTCTGTTATTTCCTTCCATTAGTTTTGCAAGCAATTATGTTCAATCACTTTGTTTTCTGTTATTTCCTTCCATTAGTTTTTACATCCTGTATAATAAAGGTCGAAAGAAGTGTGGAGAAGGCATGAACAAGTGACCTTAACAACAGGTTTTCTTCATCACATTCTCTTTTCCTTTTCTTTACACTAAGCTTACTGTCCCAGGTTGACTTTAACGTTTTTTCCTTTTGACTCACCTCTCTCACCAATTCCTCTTATTATTACCAAATCATGTTTTCGGTTGTTCAATTGTATAAATTAAATTAATGATTTAATTAATGTGGTTATCGTACAAAATAAAAGGTAAAAGGTCATATGTGTGTAAATTAAAATTAATATGGTTCAACTAATATGGTCATCATACAAAATAAAATATTATCATACTCTTACAATAAACACAGAAAAAAAAGATAACTAATATGAAAATAGTTTAAAGATCATATGATTTTTGAATTAAAAAATTAAAAAATTTATCATCGTAATTATGATTAGATAATAATATAAAACTATTTTAGACTATTAATAAATACTTTATTTTCTTATAAAAACTAACCATAGCATTAAAATATACTAATTTTGAAGAAAAACTATTCTTCTTAAAACGTGGAGATAAAATTACAACTATGAAGTTTATCCTAAAAAAAATCCAAAATAAAATTATAACTATTATGAAATTTATCCTAAAATATTTATGAAATTTATTTAAACAAAAATAGTTAGGTAATATCTCATCACATCTATATGATTCTCACCATTAGTATATTAAGTTTTTAAAGTTATTAAAAACTAATAATATTTAATTACCTGTTAAATTAGTCTAAAATTTAGATATATTTTAAACACCTTGCAATTTATTCATGACTTTACTAAAAAGATATTTTTCATTAAAACATGAGAATATTCCAACCAATCTCATTTTAAATTTAAGCAATATTCTAATATCCAAAAATAAAAAATAATATATATATATATATATATATATATATATATATATATATATATATATATATTATATAGTTTTTTTAAATTGTGAGATATATAATTATTTTATATAATAATTTTATTTATATATAAATTTATATTTGTTTAATA
>Ga0123342_1003413_pt1 | contig 25500 bp, 19 predicted proteins | sample Turbeawhitnodule_FD_89960 | JGI IMG/M metagenome (GOLD analysis project Ga0123342, IMG submission 89960) | Root nodule microbial communities of legume samples collected from Mexico - Turtle bean Mexico white nodule | ecosystem: Host-associated > Plants > Roots > Nodule | place: Mexico: Nepantla... | reverse complement strand
TATCTTCTCTATTTTCGTTTTTCTATATAAATATTTTTTTTTTTTTTATAAATAGTGTGTATTTTTTTTTTAATATATATATATATATATATATATATATATATATATATATATATATATATATATATATTTTAAAGTTTTACATAAAGGTAGAAGTTTGCTTAGTACTATTCTTAATAAGTTGAGGTATTATATAAAGGTAAATAAGTTGAGTTATTATATAAAGGTAAGAGTCTTAAATTAACTAATAATACTTATGATAAGTGTTTTCAGTGTTGTAGAAAATATTTTTTATCTTAGTTAAAAAATACTTCTTATACTAATTGTATGTTCATTATAAATCATTTACATTTAATATAAAAAGAGTAACATTTTACATACATTTTATATTAGTTATGTTTCGAACTGATGTAAAAAATCGATTTTTTTTTAAATGCATTTGAAATTGACATAATTAATATTTTTAATTATTATAAAAGGTTACATTAATGTGAAACATAATTGAATAGCAACCAAATTTAGAGACTAAAAATAATTAGTTACTATATTGACTAAATTAGATACTAGTTTAGAAACTACAAAATTATTGATATCTAAAGTGAATTTTATTATTAATAAATAAATAAATAAATGTTTCTAAACCGGTATCTAAATTAGCTATCAAGGTTTTAGCAACTAATATTTTATATTCTAAATTAGTCTCTAAAAGACTAATATAACTTAATTTAGAATATAAAGTAGTTAGTAACTAAAACTTTGGTAGTTAATGGTAGATAGCAATTGCGAAACCATTTTATAATTTTTATTAATAATATAAATTATTGATATTTTTTAGTTTATAAAATTATCTCTAACTTAGTCAATATAATAACTAATTATTTTGGTATCTAAATTCATATGGAACATATAGTTTTTTTTTTTTTAGATTGTGAAGGCAAACTCATCAATAATAGTCATCCTAAAGTTACAAAAAGACTCTAAGAATGTTGAATATAGGTATAAAAAATTTCTCTCAAATTGGTTGACCATCTAAATAAGAACCTACACTACAAGAAAATCATGAAATAGAAATCAATTTTAGAAACAAAAAATACTTAGTTGTTATAGTGATTAAATTAGAGACCATTTTAGGGACTAAATAAATTTTTGGTTTCTAAATTAGTTTCTATTATTGTTAAATGGTTTCTAAATTGGTATTTAATTAGCAACCAACAAGGTTTTTTTTGTACCAAATTTAGAATTTAAATAATTGGTAGTTAAAACATTATTACTAATTAGGTACCAATTTAGAAACTATTTCAACAATAATAGAAACTAATTAGAAATCAATTTTTTTAGTTTCTAAAATGGTATCTAATTTAATTACTATTGTAACAAATATTTTAGTAACTAAAATTGATTTCTATTTGATGATTTTATTATAGTGCTAACATAGATGAACATCCATAAACTTATATTGATTCACCCATAACTCTTAAGTTACCTATGTTCTTCCTTAAATTACAAAAATAATTTTATTAATCAAAATTTATTATAACGACTACATAAACTACAGATAGTCATTTTCAAACTTCTCCCAAGACTAAAAACACTGATATTTTAGTTGGCACTTCAAACTAGAATAAAAAAGATAGATGAAATAGATTACTATCAAAGAAAAAATATAACAATATATTTCTCACAAGCGGAAAACTTCAGAAAATAAAGAATACAAATATTTAACATATTCCATTAAAAATATGATTACACAAAATACTTAGTAAAAAAGCTATATCTTTAAAATGTATTCTTTAGTCTTCGTGCATTAATCTTCTAGTTTTTTTATATCTTTATATATGTCTTTAAAAATATCTTTAAAATTATGTTTGTCACTTGTATAACTTTTACAGATAGTATCTTTTGTACTCAATAATATGAACATTTGAATCTTTGTACATACACATGGTTGACATGTGTTATCTGCATATCATTGTTAATGAATAAAAGGTTACCTTTTCTTATTGAGATTTCATATTGTGAAAATAGAAACATGCAAGAATAATTCTCTTGCTTTTATCCGTATATGTTTTTCTTTGTGTTTCATGATTTATATTAATATCAATTGATTCCTTAAAAAGGTCTTTTAAAGTTGTTCAAATAAAATATTTCTTTATATGGAAAAACTAACACGTTGGATGTTAATTATGATTTGTAGGTTAACTTTCAGCAACTTAAATATTTCTTAATATATATGATTTTATGTATTAACAATTTTAATATTACGAACAAAAAAATGTGATTGTGATTATCATTTAATTATATTTGATGATAGATTTTCTTTCTCATTATATGAACAATTAGAAGATTTATTGTATATAAATGTTATTATAAAACACATTTTGGAAAGTTCATAGAAAATTCATATTTGTAATGATGGAAACTTTATATAGAGAGATAGTCTAATGATTTCTAGATAGTATTAGAGCGATCTAGTCTTAACACATTCATAACTTTATTATAATAAGAAAATAAAGAAAGTCATGAGCTTTGTTATTTTATACCCAACCCTCTAAAATTGTGAAAAACTTGACTGCATGAGTTTGTTTTTATGGGTAAGTTACAATTCAAATATTTCAATTTTTAAAAGCATTTTTTTAAATGCATTCATTTCTAAGTTTTTCATTCACAATTACTTAATAAATTAAAACATAAATATACTACTAGTTTTTCTAATATTTCATTGTATTGTTTTGGTCTTTAAATTTTTTTTCATCATTTTAGTCCCTTTATATATTTTATTTTTTGTCTCACTTTAAGAATATTATTTGTGTGAAAGAAAGAATACCATGTTATAAGAATATGTTATATCACATTATAGTGACATGTAATTTCATATGTCATGCCATCACTTAAAAACGAAACTCTCATTATTGATACTAGCAAAAATACAACAAAACGTTACAACGTTTATGTATCCATATTTTTTATTTTATTATTTATATATAGTTATGTTTAATATTAAAAATTGAACAAAAGAGATTATATGTATTTATTATATATTTAATAAGATTTATTAAAACTAAATTCAGAATTAAATATACAAATGAGAAAGAATATTTTAATAACTTTAGTGTCACCATTAATGTTACCTTAGAACAAATACAAATATGTGATTGCATCATCTTTTAGTAACCATTTATTTCCTTTACATAAAAAGAGTCAAGGAAAAAAAAAAACACTCTTGTTTCCATCCCTCTCTTTATCCTTCCTCCTCTAGGTCTTCTTTACCCCTCTGAATTAATGACTTCCAAACAAAACATAAACATGTAAATAAGCTTAATAAAACATTTATCTCTTTTTAGTTTAAGGCTTAAAAGAAACTATCTTTGGAGACAAAAAGAAGTGGTGAATGATTAATGTTTATAAAACAATAATTTGAGTCTTTAATAAAAAGAAAAAAGGATTTAGGGGGGAAATAGTAAAGAAATAAACAAAAAACGCCATGTGGACATCTGAACGCAAAAGTATGAGAAACTTACTTATTTGAGAGTGGAGGAAACAAAGTGAGTGAGGGGGATTGGAAAAGAGAACACGTTTGACCAAGGGACCAAACTTCATGCACTTAATGACGACAAATGAAAACCAATATATGGATAAAATGGGAAAGTAAATGTGTACACCAAAATAGCGGTTACAATGAGAATTATCTTTATATATAGGTATAGATTAAAATATAAAATATTATATTAAAGGGATAAACAAATTTCAAGAAATCATAATTCAAAAGTCAACACTATGTAGTTTCGATTAAGTGCTTAAACCAATAAAACATGAAGTTGTGTTTGAAATGGCAAAAATCAAATCATATAAGTGCATTATTTCTTTGACGATAAGAGCATCATGTTAATCAACCACAACATTAAAAATTGAATATGAAATGATAAGAAAAATCAATTGATCAACATGACACTTTCATGAAGAAAATTCCTAAAGCTTGAGTATGCATTACAAAGAATATCTTTTATGTCTAGTCCTAAGAAAATTCACACTAAACACCAACATTTAGATATATCTTAGTAGAGCAAAAGCTACAATGTCTGTCAAGTCTTTTGACATAAGCTATTTGCCATGTACGATGTGCACTTTTAACCATTGTTTTGTGTAAAAGATTCTACTACAGATGAAGATAAGTATTGTTAACTATCAAAGAAATTACGTAAAGAAGATAAAATATATTAATGTTGCATGCCATGAATTTAATGTTTCTCAACGTAAAATCTCATCAAACGATAGAGCAAAGAAAAGCAAGACATGTAAAGCTTGTGAACAACTAGAAAAGGATAATGCAATAACTATTTTTCTAGAGCTTATTTAAAGACATGCTTAGAAGAGAAGAACAACAACAATCATAATTTGCAGGCATTGAAACTCTGCTAAAATTTTCATGTGCTCCAAAAAGCTTTGTAAGAACATTTGTGTTCATCCCTGCAAAGTAGTAGAGAAGGTTTAAACATTGTATAAGTCAAAAGACGCTACCTTCTTTAGTAGCATAAACAATAACTTTTTCGACCTTGTAAGAATCTTGAGCTAGAAGTGAGTTGTGAAAGAATATTTAGTGGCCAGACATAAGTGACTTGAGTAAAGAATACTTGACTAGGGTTAGTTAAGAGTGGCTACGAGCCTAAAGAATATTCAGTGTTAGCTAGGAGTGACTTGATCAAATAATACTCATTTGTATTTCAGAGTGATATTGATTTTCTTTGATTTTTTTTAAATAAAAAATTGTTAAAGAAAATAGAATTATTACTTAAATGATAAATTTGAATAAAAAATATTACAAAGTTTCAAGAAATTAGAGTTTGTGCGGTGCGGAGGCACGACAATGTTAGGGTTTCTGTGGTTTGATGTGGCGGTGCTCGCAGTTCTGGTGGGGTGCATCATGAAGGTTGCAAACGAACAACTGCCTTGCTGCGGCGTCCCTGCGTGCGAGAGGGAGTGACGTGAGTGACCCTGTGCAGAAGACGACGACGAGCGACGAGAGGAGGATGCTATGCGCGTGGCGTGCGCTACTTGCGGCGGTCCACTGCGACGCGAGACGTGTGGTGGTGTGCGATCTGCACGAGAAGTATGGTGGTGTGCGATCTGCGCACGACAAGCTTGCGTCGGAGCATGATAGATAAGGCATATTACTTGGTTGGTCTTGAGGATTGCAAGACCGATCTTCATGGTTGAATTATTCTATCTAAGGGGGAAAAACCCCTCACACACCTAGATTTAACTAAAAAGTTGTAGTTGGTGTGGAAGACTCTTGAATAGTGGAAAGCAAATCCTCTTGGGAATGATTTCTATGAGTTTGAGTTTGCTTCTTTAGAAGACATGCGATGGGCCTTAGGGATGGGTTCTTTGAAGTTATCTCCTGGTTTCTTAAGATTTTTTGCCTAGACAAAAGACTTTGTCTTAGCTACCATGAAGAGTACCAAAAATCAAGCCTCGGTTAGAATCTACCATTTGCCTTTGGAGTATTGCAGACCAAGGACGGTATTTTCCATCATCAGAGGTCTAGGTACTCCTTTGCCTTTGGATAAGCATACTATGAGAAAGAATAAGGGTATGTTTGTTAGATTGTTGGTGGATATTGATATGTTGTACCCTCTTCCCGATCTCCTCTTGGTTGAACGTCCAAACATTGCTTTTGTAGCTAGTGTGGAATATGAATGGCTCCCTCTATTTTTCTCTCACTGTAAAATGATTAGGCATGATCTTGCTCAGTGTCGAGAGATCCATGATCAGGGTTGTGTTCCTGGGCCTCAACATAAACCTTCTCATAAGACACCTTCTGATGAACAGGAACAGGGGACAACTGCAGTTCCTAAATAATGTAAATAGTATCGGAAGAAGGATCCGCATTCGAAGCTCATGGAAGGCCCCACTGATAAATTGAAAGTTGATGCTCCTGGTGGGGCTAATGCATAGTCACCTTGCTTCTGATAAAACAGGTAGCATGGCGGATGATTTTGCATATATGCCTCCTCTCGAGGATGCCTCGGATAAGGATAGGTCCTCACCCAGGCAGGGGTTGTCCACTCCCACTTCAAATTTCCCATAATCGAGGGTGCTAAGGAATTCACTTGCTCTTATGCAAGCCAAGGGCTCAAAGTCACATTCAGTTACGACTCTTATTGATGATCATCATGTGGAGGTCTCTGTTCCTGTGGTTGTACCATCTTCGTTGTGTCTTACCTCTCCTTGAAGGGCTAAATTACATGAAGATACTAAAGCACCAATTAAGACTTCTATTGACGGTCATAATGTGGAAGTCTCTGCTATTGTGACTGTACCATCTCTGTCGCCTCATACCTCCTCTCGGAAGGCTAAATCTCTTGGGGATATTAAAGAACTATCATTGGTCCTGCAAAATCACTTTTCCTCTCTTGATGGTTCGGAAACTACAGATGTGGGAGGTGATCCTAATATTGGTGCGTCAATTATTCCAACTGTCATTGCTGAAATTAATTCAGACCATATCACTGTTAAAAATCAGGTTGTTTCAAAATTTTGGGCTGATCCTAATGAGATGGAGGAGAATGCCAGTGATACTGGGGAGGAAATAGTTCACACTAAAAGAAAACCAGAGAGACCACCTAAGGGGACTGGTAAATCCAAAAAAATTGCTAGGGCAATTCTCTCTACAATGTCACAATGAAGGTCTCTTCATTTTTCTGTAATGTTAGAGGACTGAGAAACCACAAAATTATGGAGATGTTGATTAGTTTACTTAAACTACATAACCCCTCCTGGTTTTTCTTGTTGAACCCATGATGCGTACACTAATGCTTTCGACGTCCTTTTCAAATATGTTAATATGCATTTGGTGGCTACGTCTCTTATTGTTAATAAAGCTGCCAAGCTTTGGTGTTTGTCGGTTCCTAATCTTGTCCAAAATTTCTTGATTAATGATTTGTTTATTTCGGTAACTTGTCTTTTGCATGATAAATGCTTTAGCTTTGCAGGTGTTTATGGTGCTAACATATACTTGGCTAGATGGTTTTTGTGAAGGGATTTTAAGTTCCTTCTTAGGGCCTTGGTGTATTCTGAGAGATTTTAATGTTGTGCTATCGACGGATGACTGTAAAGGGGGGTGGCTCCTAGTCAGGTTTCTTGTAATGAATTTCTTGATTGGATTAATATTAATGATCTTTCTTGTATGTCTTTTACTGGAGCTTCTTATACTTGGTCTAATGGAAGGAGAGGGTTGCATAGAATTCATAGAAGACTGGACAGGGCTTTATGTATTGGAGTGTGTCTGGATAAATGAGATTCTTGTACTGATCAGGTTCTTGATAAAAATTGTTCTGATCATTCCCCTATTTTTGCTAGTCTTTCTAGTAATTCTTTGAGGAAGGTTAGCAATTTTCGTTTCTTTTCTATGTGGCTTCGGGATATTTCATGTCTGAAGCTTATTCATGATTCTTGTGCTAATAAGGTTGTTGGTTGTCCTATGTTTACTTTGCAACATAAGTTAAAAAGGTTAAAAATTGAGCTCCAAGACTAGAATAAAAATTCTTTTGGTAATGTTCACAATGCAGTTCTTTTTAAGCAGGGTCTCCTCCTTGGTATTCAACAAAACTTAGAGACTGCTAGTTTGTCTGATATTGATGGGCTTCTCTATCAAGAAAAGATAGTTAAGGAGGAGTTTGATCATACTCTTCACTGTCAATATTTGCTTTGGAAAGAAAAGGCTAAGATGTTATGGTTCAAAGATGGAGATCGAAATACTGCTTTTTCCATGTTGTGGTCATAAGGAGAAATAATTATAGTGGGATTCATCGTCTACAGATTAATAATGAGGTTACTGAGGATCATAAACTCATTGAGGGTCATATTTTGGATTTTTATAAAAATCTTTATGCTGAGTCTATTTCTAATGTTCTAGATACAAGTATTATGAAGGATTTTATTGATTCTTATATTCCTGAGCTAGTTTCCTCTTAGGAGAATATGATGTTCATTAAATGTCTTGACTCTTTGGAAATCAAGACTATTCTTTTTAGTCTTAATGGGAATAATGCTCTTGTTCCTGATGGTTTTGGTGATGTTTTCTATCATTCTTACTAGGACATTATTGGGACATATGTTTGCAATGTTGTTCAACAGTTTTTTAAACAAAATTGGATTCTCCCTAGAATGAACAGTAATGTGGTATCTCTTATTCATAAGTTTCAGGGTGCTGACTCCATTGAAGATTGCAGGCCAATTGTTGTTCCTAATTTCAAATTTAAGATTATTTCCAAGATATTGGCGGATAGGCTTGCACTTGTGGCTGCTAGAATCATTTTTCCTAATCAATATGGGCTTGTGCAGGGTACACAAATTCAGGATTGCATTGGTATTGCTTATGAAGCTATTAACATGTTTTCTAAAAAGGTTAGAGGAGGTAATGTGGATTACAAAGTAGATATTCATAAAGCCTTTAACACTCTGAGTTGGAATTTCTAATTATTAGTTTTGACACGCTTTGGTTTTCACCCCTCGTTTGTCGGTTGGATTAGTACAATTCTCTGTTCAACGATGCTTTCTATAAGAATAAATGGTCGTTTAGTGGGTTTTTTTCCTTGCAGTAGAGGTGTCAGACAAGGTAATCCTTTGTCTCCTTTACTTTTCTGTCTTGCAGAGCAAGTTCTCAGTAGAGGTATCTCTAAGCCTGTGAATGATAAGAAAATTTTACATATGGCTAGTTCACAAGGTTATCTCACTCCTCGCATATTTATATGTTGATGACATATTTGTTTTTTGTAGAAAGTATATTAAATCTCTTAGAAATTTGAATATTTTTCTTAAAACATATGGTGATTTTTCTGGTCAATATGTTAATAACTATAAAAGTAGTTTTTTCACCATGGATAATTCTACAAGATTTGTCACCAAAATTCAACGTATTTTTTCATGTAGTCATGGTTGTTTGCCTATCAATTATTTAAGATATCTTTGTTGGTGCTCCAAAATGTCGATTTCTTCAACATTTGGTTGATAAAGTTAAATTGAAGCTAGCATCTTGGAAAGGTAAATCTCTTAGCATGATGGGTCAGATTCAATTGGTTAATACGGTGATTATTGGATTTCTAGCTTATAACTTTAATATGTATAAATAGTATGTTTCACTTCTTAAGCAAGTTGAGCAATGGTGTCGAAATTTTATTTGGACTGGTGATATTCTGAAAAAGGGCACAACTACCATTAATTGGGCAACAATTTGTTCACCTCTTGAGAATGGAGGTTTGAAGATTATTAACCTTCATCATGAAAATTAAGCATATCTTCTTAAGCTTTTTTGCAACTTTGCTTATAGCAACAGGCCTTTATCTTTGCTCTTGAAAGTCAAGGTTCTTAAATCAAAATACGAGTTTAAAATGATTTATAGATCCTTCTCTCTTTGACTTGAAATTAAGCAGCTTTATTCTACTATACTTGATTATACTTCTTGGACTGTTGGTAGAAGTTCTTTTATTAATTTATGGAATGATACATGGTGTTCTACTACTTCTTTGGCAAATATTGCAAGGTTATTTGATGGTGCTAGCATTCCGGATACAATCTCTCACATTTGGACAGGTTGTGATTGGAAATTCTTTTATCTTTACAGCAGATGCCTCATTTTTTTAATCATATCAGGGTTAGGGAGGAGCAAGATATTCCTAATTAGATAATAGATGAGTCTGGTCGTTTGACTCTTAAATCAGTTAGGACTTTTTTTCTTGGAACCAGGAGTTCCCTATGGTTGGGGTAAATACATTTGGTCTTCATCTATTCATCCTTCCAAAACTCAAGTACTCTGAAAGGTTTTTTATGGGTGGCTTCCTACAGATCAACATATTCAGAATAAAGGTTTGCATATATGTATGTTCTATGTGTACGCTTTGTGAAAAGCATGAGGAATCTATTCAACATTTTTTTTTAATATTCTAATGTGTTGCATATTTGAAGTTTGGTTTGGAAGATTTTTCTTACTTCTCATTTTTCTAATAAGGATGATCTTGTTTCTTTTATTAAGAGTAATGGTAGTCCTTTGGTTAATTTGATTAAGCTTATTGTGATAACTTTTTCTATTTGAATGATATGGCGTATGAGGAATCATGCTAGATTTCCGGATAAGATTAAGGTTTCTAAGGCTATTTCGGTAATTAAAGATTTAACTTATCTAGTGGAAAATTTGTCTAAAGCTTCAATGAAGAATGATATGTTGGATTTCAACATCATTAAGTTTTTTGGTATTAATACTCATAGTGGTAATGTTCTTCGTCCTCTTCCTGTTAGATAGGAGTTTCCTTCACCAGGCTGGGTTAAAATTAATATTGATGGCTGCTAGGGGGTATCTTGGTCTTGTTACTTGTGAAGGTATTTTCTATGGGAGTATGAGGTAATTTATTGGTGTTTTCTCTGCGTTTCTTGATGTTCAAATTGCTATTTTTGCTGAGTTTTATGGAGTTATACATGCTATGGAGGAAGCTCAAAAGATTGGGCTTACTAATGTCTGGCTTGAATGTGATTCTGCGTTGGTTTGTGATACGTTCACTGCTAGGACTAATGTTCCGTGGATGCTTCGTAACCAATGAAATACTTATCTTAATTACTGTGGGAAAATCAAGTTTAGGGTTACTCATATTTTTCCTGAGAAGAATGCGTGTGCTGATAAGTTGGCTAATTTAGGATTTATTCATAGAAAATCATTTCATTGATATAATAGGCTTCAATCTAGCCTATTCTTAGAATTCTTTATGAATAGGTATAGTCTACTTATGTATCGTTTTTGTTACCATATGGGTTTTGGTCTAGTCTCCCCATATTTTCTTTTTTGTATTTTCTTTATTTTTTTTAATAATACATTTTTCATGTGATGAGAGATGATTGTTGTTAGGTGTCAGTCTAGCTGAAATGTCAAGTTACATAGTGATACATGTATCAATACATTGTTGTTAGAGAAGTAGTAGAACACCATTTATCATTCCAAAAATTAATAAAAGTACTTGTACCAATAGTCAAGAACTATGGTCAAGAATAGTGTCATAAAACTATTTAATTCCAGGCCAAAGAGAGGATGATCTATAAACCATTCTAAGCTTATATTTTTTATTTAAGAACTCTGGCTTTCAGGAGAAAAGACCAAGGCTTGTTGCTATAAGCAAAGTTCCAAGCAAGCTCAAGAAGATACACATTATTTTCATGATGAAGGTTAACAATCTTCAAACCACCATTCTCAAGAGGAGAACAAATCGTAGTCCATTTAACGGTAGCTATGCCTTTTTTCAGAATATCATCAGTTCAAATAAAATTTCGACACCACTACTCAACTTGCTTAAAAAGTGAAACGGGTCATTTATACATATTAAAGTTATAAGCTAGAAATCCAATAATCACCGTATTGACCAACTGAATCCGACCTATCATGCTAAGAAATTTACTTTTCTAAGATGCTAACTTCAATTTGACTTTATCAGGCAAATGTTGAAGAAAGTGACACTTTGGAACACCAATAAAGATAAACACTCTTAAATAAGTGAAAAACTTATATAAGTCTTTTAGTGATAGTGTTCTTACACCTTTAGGATGGGTTCTTTCAATTGTAAACATTCATTTTAATCAAGACAACATACCATTACACCATTAAAAAAATTATTTCATAAATATCTAAACACAAATTATATATTTAAAAATGGTTACTTGTACAAACTTATATATTCCACTAATGAAAGTGGACTTACATTTTCTTTATCATTTTACAAAAGAAAGTGCAAAAATATTGTTAACAACATAATCTAATCATAATTCGTTATAATGCAAAATTTTATTTCACTAATTTCGTTTACATAACGGATCGCATCAACCTTTTGCAATACTTTCTATGTTTTATTTACATTGTTGTTTTATTTTTTTAAATATTAATAAATAAATAAATAAAATATCAATAATTATTATTATAAATAAATATTTTTTTATTTGTTCTCACTTATTTATTTTTTTACTCTCTTTAAATTAAATAAGATTATTTTCACCTTGTTTTTCTTTTCTCTCCTACTTTCTCTATTATTAATTTTTAGAATTATTGATTCGTGCAAAATATAATTGCACCTTGCAGCTACGAAAATAAGGAATAAGTAGGGGTTTCCAAAAACCCCATGTTTTTTTGTCTTTTTCTTTCTTCAAATTGCACGTAGCAATCCCATTTCATTTCATGTAAATGCATGGTCCAACCAATGGGGACTTATTTGTTTTAACTTGTATGTTTCTTCCTTCAACTTTTCCAATCTTATCAAATGTATTCAATTTAATTTAATATGATATGTAATAAATGATATATAAGTGATAAATGTGGAAGGAAATGAAAGATATACATTGAGAGTTTAAGTTTTTCACTAATAAAAACTAATATATTAATAATTTATATTTGTCGAGCCATATTTTTAACAAGTTTTTGTTTCTAATTAAATTCAATCTAGATATATAAACATTTTACAAACTTTAGGTGAGACTTAAATTCATTATCTTAACTATTAGTATAATAATTTTATATTTTATTTTATTTTAATATTTCTATTAAATGGAATGAAATCATGTAAATTAATTTATATTATAATTTGTATTATAAGAAAATAATGCATTTCATGAGTAAGAGTGAATTTTACGGAGTTGCATAGTGATGCTTAACATAAAAAAATTTATATAAAAAAGAATTAATTTTACGAAATTTTTTTAACACAAGTAGATATTCGAATAAAATAAAGAAGAACAAAAGAAACAATTAGAAATTTATATTTTCTAAACTCTGACATTACATGAAGTAACATTCTAAAAAACTTTAGACGATATATTCAAATAAACTCCTTAGTAAACCACTCTATTTGCTATGAAATATTGTTTTGTTAATCAAACAAATAGTTTTTCCAAACAAATATTCTAAATTAACATGCACTAAAAGAATTTGTTAAGATGATAATCCAATTTTGAAACTCGAGTTACTTTTCTTCATTGTCAAATGTATTTGTATATATGTGTACGCGCCATGACGTTGGAGCCAAATTTCAATTACACGACAACATGAGTGTATGTTGCTTTTAATTTTCTGCTTTTTGATTTGTTTTGTATTTATATCTACGACGCACTAGTGTTATCTATTTGTATGATAAAGGAGAATCTAACTTCTTTGTTTTTTACCGTTGAAAATTGATACATGTACTCCTTTCCCATCAAGCACCATCTTCTTCTCATGTATTGTATTGATGAGTCCATTATTAAAGTAGTAATCATTGTACATTGTCCCATTAACTATCCTTATTAAAGTAGTAATCTGTCATTTTGATCTTCATCTTCAATTTGTTAGATGCTTGAAATGAAAACTTTAGCTTTAATGTGTTTTTTTTTTGTCTTTAACTAATTACTTACTATTCAAATAGTTTCTTTATCTGTAAAGTTTGTTGAACAAGGTTGCTTTGATGATTTTCAAATTCAGCTTTGAAGACCTGAAGAACTTATTGTTTTGTGTGTGTAGTTTAGTAGATTTTGAGTTATTAATTTACATCTAATTATGATTTGTTCCTGCCGGTTGACTTGGTCGTTGGTAGACTTTTGTAGGCGAGCTCGAACTCCGTCTGCCTTGTGGTGGAACTCGTGTTTTCCTTAATGTTTGGATGTTGTTCCTGTTAAGACAGAGGGCGCCATGACGGTCGGTCGCACTCTGTCGGTCAAGTCAGTACAGGGCTATAATAAACAAGAAGTATCTAATTTAATGCTTAGTAAAGTGTTAGTTAAGCATTAGAAACAACGTACCGTAACCAGGGATCTTGAGTCCCTTTTATAGAGTGTCGCTAGGTTACCTCTTGCGATAACAACTTCTGTTACGAGAATCTTATCTCGAGTAAGGACATATTCAATGGGAGAAGATCCCGCTTCAGTGTGTGTAATCTTAACAGCACAGTTGCACAGAATCTTATCTCCTAGGAGTGTATCAAAACTTAACAGAACAACCACCTGGATACCCATTTGGGTATCGTTCCCCAGGATCAAATCTGTTTTCACATACATTTCCATGTTATGTGCATTATAGTACCATGCATATGTTATTATGTGTCCTATATGCCAATGTTCTATCAAACCCTAGCGCACTTGGGCTTGATAGAGTACGTTTTACTTATACTAGACCCAAATGCACTATATGCACCCCTAGGCCCATTTAACAGACTTCCACAGACCTACCAGGCGTTATATGCAAAAGATTATACCAATGCATGAACGAGAGATAATATGGACATACCTGAGCCTAAACATGTAGCCCCTTGTTCTCGACCCAACGACCGAGCTGACTTGCTTGTTGCAAATGCCGATGTCCAAACTCCGAGAACTGGGCTCTACGCACTTTGGTCCATTACATGATCCAAGCTCATATGATTCTAAATCTCTTTTTAATGTTTTTTTTTCTAAAATTTGTGTTGATTTTAATTAGTTCTTTTGTGTTTTAAATCAATTGAAAAAACTTGTGTTCAAAGTCTGGTCATTACAACAAGTTTTTCAACCAGTTGATTTATCGTGACAACCAATTGAATTTCACTTATTATTTTTAAAAGGATTTAAAAATGAATTTTTTTTCTTTTGTCTTTTTTGTAAAGCAAAAACAATCAATTATTTCGATAAATGAACTGGTTGTTTCATGTGCAATCTTTAACAGAAAGAAAAAAATCAATTAGTTTCTTTTTGAAAATCAATCAAGTGTTTTTAATAGAATTTTGTTATGGTTTTCAAATTGCTTTTAAATGCTTTTAAAAGTTTTCAATTAATGATCAAACTATTTTAACCTCTTTCTAAAGCCTATATAAAGTTTCGTTTATGATCATTTCAAAAAATGAGAAGAGAGAATTATTGAAAATGTTTTTCAAGAGAAAGATCAAAAAACTTTGAGAATCAATCTTGTCATCTTCAATCATTGCTTGTGTGTGAAGTAGGAATCTACGATTTTTTGTTTCATTGCTTTACGACTTTGTAAAGCCCATATGTATTTTATTTCTTTTTTCTAATTTGTATTGTGTGTTTCAGATAGTGTTTCTAAAAACTGTGGTGTTGCTAAGAGTGTTGTGTGTTCTTGAGGGGTGCAAGATCAACATTCTTGGTGTTGTGTAATTTGGTTTTGATTACTTAGTGAATTCTCAATGGTTAACTGAGGACTGGATGTGACTATTGGTTAAATGTGAACTAGTATAAATCTTTCTCTATGAATCTCTCTTTTCTTACTCTGGTAAATTGCTATATAAATTGTTATCTGTATACTGCTACATTAAACGATCACAGTTATTTCGATAAAATAACTTATTTATATTTCTTAAAAATTGTTATCATATATATATAAGACAATCAATTGATAAAAAATTTATATATGATAAAACATAAATATGATATAGACTAAAACCAAAATTGAAAACTAATACAACTTGATAACCCTAATTGTTTTTAATCTTTCACCTTATGTGAAAGCGAAGGTATAAACATGAGAAAATAACATTACAAGAAAGTCATTAAATACAAACTAATTTTAGAAACAAAAAATAATTAGTCATTATATTGATTAAATTAGATATTATTTTAAAGATTAAAAAAATTAGTTTTTGTGATTATTTTCTTATTTCTATTTAATTATTTTCCTCTAGTGTAAGTTTTTACACTCTTAATTAGATTTCAAATGATAGGGATCTAAATTATTAAAAATGAAAGATATATAGCCCTTACTACCTAGACAAATGCCTCGCTATATCGAATTCATCATTGAAATTGATATTGAGAATTAATGACAAGAGTAATATCATTACTAAGATAATAAAACTTAATAACAACAAATTAAATATATAAAAAAATCAACTACCATTATGTTAGAAAAACTTTATAGAATTAAACACAATTTCTAAATTTATGATGAATTAAAAAGTTATTTAAGTGTACTTAGAAGTATCAGTGACCAAATGAGAAGAAAGGAGCAAAATGTGTGTATATTTTGTAAAAAGGTTACCTTTAACCATGACCACTTGCACACTTCGTTTTATATTTTTTTTAGATTAATTTTGTTATTTATATAAAAAATAATAATTACACATTTTAAACGTATGAGAAAAAAAAGTTTGAACCGTATTATTATAAAACTACACATTTATAAAGACAATTTGATAAAGACAATTCGATAAAGACAAACTAAATACTTTTTATAAAGACAAAACTGAATACTTTTTTATACAAATATATTTTTATAAATACCAAGTCGGTTGAAACAGACCTATTTTTTTGCAATTTAATATATTGATATGAACCATTTTTAATTTTTAATATTATCTTCGATAGACTTCTACTGTTTTCGTTTTATATTTATTAGAGTTAGTATTTTTTTTATTAAAATAAACTAGTATAACTTTGTTAAAAATTATATAGCCAATAATTCTACATAAAAATAAGTTTTACCAATCTAATTATTAAATTATATATTTTATAATAGTAATTTTATATTGAATTTAATAAAATTAAACTATAATAATAAAATGTTAAAATAGTTCATATTATAATTTAAAATATATGTATATATAAGATCAATTTTTTATTTATATAAATCAAACATCAAATAATTTATATTAATGTAAAGTTATATATACATATATGATTTGTGTAAAAAAAAACTAACTTTAAGTTAAAAGGAAATGTTCAACAGACAAATATTGAATAATATAATATTTATTGAAAATTATACTGGTGGAGTTTGATCTCTTCTATATATTTTTTTATTTTTAAATCTAATGCTTCAAATTATTGAGTATGCTTAACAATTTTAGACAAATCAATCTAGAAAGGTACCTTCTAGACATACTTTTACATGGATTTTTTTTTTTTTTTTGGAAAATGGTTGTTTTATATTAGATTTACATATTTTTGTTTTATTGCGGTTGTGGAAATATTTAGAAAGATATTATTTTTATTGTGATGAAAAATTAGAGATTGAAAAGGTTCATATCATAGATGCATGAAAAACGTGGTTTAACTGAATATTAGGTTTGAAAATTGATTAATTGGGTAAAGTCCAACCAATTGTTCCTAAAACAACCACAACCACTATTACAATATTCACTCTGTTTATCATTTTTGTGGGTCACTCATTAACATTGATGCCTGCACCAAACAAATGAAACCAAGACCTAAGAAAACAACACCTTGCCGACAAGAATAATAATATACTTTTCTTTTTTTTTTTTTGCTTTCAAGGTGCATAAATATTCATGAAATAAATTAATATCATTGTTAATAAATTCATATGGTGTGTAATCTGCTAAGATCTCTCGCGTTTATGCAATAAATGCGTCATATTTTATTTCAATTAATGTAAACTTAAAATTGTGGATTGCTTTATTTTTTTAACCCTTTTTTTTTCGTACAATTGGGCTTCCATTGATATTCTTGAACTTCCACCAATGTTTAAATGGTTGATTCTCCTTGCATTTAATCAATTTTGACTGAACCCAATTGTTTATATGAAACAATTAAAGTACACTTAACGAAATAAAAATTAGGTTAAGTTAAATGTGCACAATCCAGCACCCAACCCACAGCCGTTACTGTTTGAAACTCTTTCTTCTCTAAGCGTCGTTTCTGTTTATTGAGGCAGTGGAAGCTTCACCTTCAAGGAGCCCTTCCTCGAACACCAACCCAAGAGTGAAGGACGTTCATTGTTGTGATCACTAAAGCATCGTTGGTGAGGGAATTGTATAAGAGAAACACCATATGAGTATTTTAATGTAATTGTGACATTTACAAAGAGTAAAGAGAAAGAAGGCTTCGAGATATGAAGAATAGGGAGGAGGGATGGAGTACTACGTGAAAGAAAAGAAGGAGGGAATAGTATCATTAATTTTGAAAAAAAAGTATTACAAAAAAACCATAAAAGGGGTTTATATACATGTGGTGTGAATAAAAAGTAGGGCACATTGCATACAATAGAAAAGCAGAAAAGGGAAAGCCCAATTGGCCTAGAAGCCCAAAAGAAAAAAGCTTAAAAAAAAACTTATAATATTTTAACAGCCCCCCTCAAGCTAAGAGTACATGTTCTTCATTCCTAACTTGGAAAATAAGATATTGAATTGAGCAACAGGAAGGGGCTTGGTGAAGAAGTTTGTTGCTTGTAGGGATGAAGAGATTGGAAGCAGTTTGAGTAGGCTAGCATTAAGTTTCTCCCTGACAACATGACAGTCGATCTCAATGTGCTTGGTACACTCATGGAAGACTTGGTTATTAGCAATTTGGATGGCAACTTGATTATCACGGTAGAGAAGAGCTAGTTGTAGATGTTGAATGCGTAAATCTTGTAGCAAGTATGTTATCCATTGAATCTCACAAATGGTTGCAACAAGAGCACAGTATTATGCCTCAAAGAAGCTCCTAGATATGGTCTATTGTTTCTTGGACTTCCAAGAGATGAGTGACTCCCCCAAATACACAGAAAAACCAGTTATGGATTTGCGAGTTTCAGGGCATGTAGCCCAAATAGAATCACTATATGCTTTTAATTGAATAAGAGATTGACTGTCTAAGAAGATACCTGTGCCAGGAGTTCTTTTGAGATAACGAAGGATGCGCATTGTTGCTTGGTGATGTTCATTAGTTGGGTGTGAGACAAATTGGCTGAGATGATTGACAGAGAAAGAAATAGCAGGCTGTGTGTTGGTAAGATAAATAAGGCGTCCAATTAGTCGTCTATATGCAGTGGATTCTACATCATCAAGTGGGGTGCCTTATGTAGTTGAGAGCTTGACATTGTGCAACATTGGTGTAGGAGCAGGAGCACATCCCAGCATACCAGTGTCTTTGAGCATATCTAAAATATATTTGCGCTGACTTAAGTGGATACCAATGGCATTGCGAGCAACTTCAATGCCTATAAAATAACTTAAATCATCAAGGTTTTTAATGTGAAAAAAATCGTGTAACAGACTAATGATAGCAGATATCTCCATAGGATTATTCCTAGTGAGAATAATGTCATCCACATAGACCAAGAGTTTTGTGTTGTGTTTGCCATCATGTTTCAAAAATAAAGAGTGGTCAGCAGTGGAAATTTTATAATTGTGTGAAACTAAGAAATTTGAGAGTTTGGCATACCATTGTCTACCTGTTTGTTTGAGACCATAAAGGGACTTTTTTAGGCGGCAGACAAGATTGGGAGAAGAAGTGTGAAAGCTTGGAGGCAATTGCATGTAAACTTCTTCATCTAAGTCTCCATGTAGGAAGGCATTGTTCACATCAAGTTGCTTGAGTGTCCAATTTTGGGTTGCGGCTAGAGCAAGAAGTAGACGTAGGGTAGTCAACTTTGCTACAGGAGCAAAAGTGTCTAAAAAGTCCAGTCCTTCAATTTGGTTGTATCCATTTGCTACCAATCGGGCTTTATAATGTTCAATGGAACCATTTGCATGTTGCTTGATTTTGTAAACCCATCTACACCCAATTGCTGATTTTCCAGCTGGAAGTGTAGTCAAGAACCATGTCCCATTATCTTGAAGCGCTAATAGTTCCTCCTTCACAACACGGATCCAAGGTGGATGTAGTACAACTTCCTCATAGTTGTGAGGTTCCTCAGTAGAAAACATTAACAGTATTGTATTTTTGAAAAACTTTGATAGAATTGAATGTTTGGTACTTACAACATTGTTGTTGACATCAAAATCTTTAAGATAAATGGAGGGGGGGGGGGGTCTTCTGCTGTGGGTAGATCATCTAGGAGGTGTAGTTGTAGTCTCATTTTGCTCAACATTAGTGTCAGTCTCAAAAACATCATCAGTAATATTATCAACAATATTTTCAATTTGCATATGAATATCATCATGAGTCTGGGCAGAGTGTTGAGGAATAGGTAAAGAAAGACTATTTGAGTCATTATTTTGAATATGATTTGAATGGTAAGGAAAAGAGTTTTCATAAAAAAATAACATTTCTTGATAAAAAAAAACCTTTTGTGTTTGGTTTGAAACCAAGGAAAACGCCTGGAACAGCACGGTTGTCCAGTTTTCTTCTGTGAGCAAGAATAGTTGAAGAATAACATAGACACCCAAAAACACGAAGGGAGGAAATATCACAAAGCTTTTTATGCAATTTCTCATAAGGCGTAGCATTATTAAGCAGTGGAGTAGGCATACAATTAATAAGGAAGCTAGCATGTTGTACAGCAAAACACCAAAAAATAGCAGAAGATTAGATTGAAAAAGCAAGCCACGTGTGACATTTAAAAGGTGTTGATGTTTTCTTTCAACAATATCATTTTGCTCAGGTATTTCAATACAAGTGTTTTGATGTATAATTCTTTTTTATGCAAAAAAGTCATAGAGAATTCAATACCATTATCAGTACAAATGGTTTTAACCTTAGTAGAAAAATGGTTTTCAGCATAAGCAATAAAACTGAGAACACTTGCCCTGACTTCAGATTTGTTATGCATGGGAAAAACCCAAGTGTATCTAGTAAAATCATCAACTATGACTTCAGTTTTAGTATTACTAGGAAAGAAAGAAAAATTCTTTTGTTTGGCTTGGTGACATGTATCACAAACATAGTTTTTATCAATATGAATATTAGGAGAGTAGGTTTGCAGAATTTTTAACCTTTCTTCTTAGGGGTTACCCATTCTAAGGTGCCAAATGTTGCTCTGTTTTGCAGTGCAACTCATAATTCTGCTATCAGTTTTATTGAAAACGTATAGTCCAACTACAAAATCAATTGTACCAATCTTGTCTTTGGTTCTGGAATTCTGTATCAGACACTCAGTGGAAGAAAAAATAAGTTCACATTTAAGGGATGCAGTCAATTGAAAAATGGATATTAAATTGAAAGAGAAATCTGGTACATACAAAACATTTTCAAGAATAATTTTTTTATTAAAGAAAATTGTGCTAGAACATGAAACAATAACAGAATTTCCATTGGGAAGCTTAATGGTAATGGGTTTGATATGTTTATATGATGTAAAGTTTGATAAAGAAAAGCAAACGTGATCAGTGTCACCAAAATCCACAACCCAAGTATATTCATTAAAATTGGAATTTTGGAGCTTTTGGATATTACTTGTGACGGCCAAATTTTGATCTTGATGATCAGCAGAGAGAGGACCAACCTGGTTGACTTGAACTTGATTGTTGGAATTGTTGACATTTTTCAGAAGGTCCAAAAGAATTTGGTATTGATGTTGTGTGATGCGGAAATCTCCTTTGTTATTCTGTTTGTTTTGATCTTGATTACCAAAATTTTCTTCTTGAATGGTAGTGGAGATGTTGTTGGATTGAGAAGACTTACCATACTGAGATCTATACCAGAGAGGGTACCCATGTTTCTTGTAGAAAACATCAATAGTATGACCAATTTTGTTGCAGTAAGTACAAACCTTTTTATTACTACCAAACTTTGAGCCTCTGTTATCTTGGTCAGGAAAGCCATTTTTCTTAAAATAAACACTCTCACTGTGGCCCAAATTTCCAAAAAAGAACAAGTAATGGTATTGGTGTGGTTAACAGAGGTAACAGGAGTAATAGGGGTAACATTTTTTACATTAGCTACAAGAACACTATTATTAAACTAAACGCTCTTGTTGTACAAGAGAAAAAATTTTGGTAATGGTAGGGACAAGTTCCATGAGAAGAATATGTGCTTTTATATTATTGCATTGGTCATTAAGGCCACGTAAAAATTGCATTGCTTGATCCTCCCTTTTTCTTTGAACAGTAACAGAAGGCACATTACAAGAACATACAAGATCAGGCCTAAAATTATCTAATTCATCCCAAATAATCCTCAGTTTAGTAAAGTAATTGGTAACAGAAAGGTCACCTTGATTGAGTGAAGAAGCTTCCATTTGAAGATCAGAGATACGTGATAAATCTCCTTGTGAGAAGTGGGCCTTGAGGTCATTCCATATGTCCAGTGCCTTATCCATCCATATGATACTCTGACGTATATGAACAGAGACCGAGTGTACAAGCCAAGATGCTACCATGTTGTTGCATCTTGTCCAGGATGAGAAAGAAGAATCGGTCTCTGAAGGTTGGGGAGCAGCACCATTGACGAATTCGACTTTATTCTTTGCGGTTAATGCCATGAGAACCGAGTGACTCCAAGAATGGTAATTTGTGGAATCAAGAACAGGACACATAAAGGGGTGTAGAAGGATTTTCACTGGGATGCAGGTACAAGAAACTGTGAACAAAATTCTCACCTTGAAGAGAATTCTTGTTTTGACTAGGGTTAGGGTTTTCGCTCCAATCTATTAGAATATATGGCCTTAAACGAGAGGGGAGTGAATTGTTTAAGAGAGGTTTTTGGAAACTTTTTGAGGTTTAACAAAATTATTTGTGTGAATCTAGAACAAGAATCAAGTTAGCCAAGAATACAAGCAATTTAAACAACAAAGCAACAGAAAAACAATTGGTTGTTTCTTCGAACAATCGGTTGTTTATACCATTAAAGCTTAAAAATAGAATTAAATGAGTTCAGAGTAAGAGAGAGATACACCAACAATTTATATTGGTTCACTCTTAAGCCAAAAGCTACATCCAGTCCCCAGAAAACCACTGGGTAATCCACTAAGCAATCAAACCAGATTACAACACACACACCACCAAAGTAGTGACCTTGAACCCTTCAAGAAACACACTCCCTTTGGCAAAACACACCAAGAGTATTTATCTTGACCACCTCAAGAACACACAACACTCATTGGCAACACAACACCAGAAATACAGTAGGTTGAGAAGGGATTACACTTGTTCATAGTAAAAACTGAAATCAATACAATTGTAATCCTATTCCACTTTCTTTGAAAACCCAAAGCTTGATGTGAATGTTCAAAACTTAGAATCAATTTTGTCACAACTGAAAAACTCAAATATGTTTCTATTTTTTGTTTGAAAACATAAAACAAACCATTTATATTTTCCAAAGATTGGTCAAAGCAATTAATGAAGGAGCATATTCAGTTGAAAAACATTTAAAGCACATTCAACAACCAAAACTGAATTTTGTTAGGATTTTCAAAGAAACAATCGGTTGAAACCACGAAACAACTGATTGTTTGGCTTGACAGTTAAGTCAACCAAACTAAAACAGTTTTCAACCTTTTCCAAACTACTAAGAGTAAAACAACCGGTTGCTTCGAAAAAACAATAGGTTGTTTTTCACTTAGTTGGAAAAACACTAGATTTCAAAACGGTTTTAAATCACATCAGTTTTAGATTCAACAAAGGTGTGGATCACATTCTATTCTACCCAGATCCCTCCCAAACACAGCAGCAACACCAGCCTTTCATCAAACACTTTGGATTTGGATTCTACAAAGCACTTGATCACTCTTGATCAACACAATCATTGTTCTCGTCAGCCATTTGTGTGCAAAAACACGAACTGTAAAGAATCAATCAATCGTTAGAAAGAACAAAAAGAATGCAAAACACACAAAAAATATACGAAAAATAAAAAGAGAAAAGAGAAGAAGAAAGAATCTTGGCAGGACAAAATCAGAGTGCGCACAACAGAGCTCTTCTCAATGAAGAGCTTTGATACCATATCAAAGAAACACCAGATGAGTATTTTAATGTAATTATGACTTTTAGAAAGAGTAAATAGAAAGAGGTCTTCGAGATATGAAGAATAGGGAATAGGGATGGAGCACTGCGTGAAAGAAAAGAAGAAGGGAATAGTATCATTAATCTAAAGAAAAAAAAAACAATTACAGAAAAACCCTAAAAAAGGTTTATATACATGTGGTGTGAATAGAAAGTAGGGCACATTGCATACAACAAAAAAGCAAAAAAAGGAAAGCCCAACTCGCCTAGAAGCCCAAAAGAAAAAGCTTAAGAAAAAATAACTTCTAATATTTTAACAACTTGGACGGCGACAGAGAACGAAGCCACCGGAGAAGAGACTACACACATGTAATAATTGATGGCAAAAACAAGAGAGGGTGAATTGTTTGTCAAAGATTTTCACAAAACTTGATTAAGAATTAACCTTTATCAAACAATCACAGATAAGAAATTAAGGAAAGCAATCAACCAAAGATACAAAACCTGTTTTCAGAATTTTAACCAATTGAAATTGCGTTTTAATCGGTTGTTTATATCAGCAACAGAAACAGAATTAACACAAACAGTTATAAGGAGTTAGAGATGGAGAGATTTACACAACAACTTTATACTGGTTCACTCAATCATTAAGCTAATCAAGTTCTCAAAACAACTTCTGAGTTCCACTAGTAATCAAATCCATATTACACCAACACACCACAAAGAGGTGACCTTGAAAACCACAAGACCCACTCACCCTCTTTGCAACACCACACACCTCCAATCAGAACACCCTTTGACTTTGCGGGATTTCACCCACACTTATAGTTAATGAAAGTACAATTACAAGAACCTTGAAAGGAATAGAAAACACCTGAGATTATACAAACCAGGAAGCCCTGTGATCAGATCTTGTTCAAGTGCAAAGCTTTAACAATAATCTTGCAAATCTTTTGAAACATCTTTCAAAACAAATCTCAATCTCTCTTTGATCTCAAATCTGTGTAGAAAACTATTGTATTTTGATTTGAAAGAAAGGTTATATTTGTAGCTCTTGAAAACTAGCCGTTCAAGGCAACATTAATGAGCTAAAACAGTTTTGATCACATTCAAAACAGTTAAAACAGGTTTTCAAAAAACTGTTATGACAACACACAATCAACTGGTTGAAACTACGATTTAACCGGTTGAATTGGTTAGGCAGTTACATGACCAAGTCAAAAACAGTTTCAAAACCTTTAAGCCAGCTAAGTGACAAACAACCGATTATATCGATAATTCAACCGGTTGTTTTCCCTTTGCTTGGAAAAACACTTTGTTTCTTTAAAATAGATTGGTCAAGCTTTGTGCAAGGATTAAGAATTGATCTTTACATTGATTCTAAAATTCTAATTTAAACCCAAACCAAAAGCAGCACAACTTCAAGTATCATCTTCGATCTGAAACATCAAAGCTTCCTTGCTCAACAATCTCCCTCTATTTGATGGAGACAAATCCTTGGGATGCTTTTTGGAATGTTCTTGTTTAGAATATGTATAACCTGCATTCACGAGCAAACATTGAAACACAGGGTAATCTATTCCAATCAAATAAGCACCAGAAACCAGTTCCCACTAGGTGATTTCCAAATAGGAACATCAGTCAAATCAGATGAGAAACTTGATGACTTTTTACGGCAAGTGCACCGCGTTTGTCAGAAGTAATAATTGTCCATAAGGACGGATATCGATCCCACAAGGAAAAGTGAATTATCGAGTACAATAATCGTTGAATATAAAAATTAGAACAGTTAAAAGAGTTTTGAATTAATTGTGTTGGCACTGATCAATAAGAAAACAGACAAAGAATTAGTTGTTTCAATTGGAAAAATAAGGATTAGTTTCATCTTTCTCACTCTCAAGTATTTTGATTA
>Ga0123342_1003412_pt1 | contig 25511 bp, 23 predicted proteins | sample Turbeawhitnodule_FD_89960 | JGI IMG/M metagenome (GOLD analysis project Ga0123342, IMG submission 89960) | Root nodule microbial communities of legume samples collected from Mexico - Turtle bean Mexico white nodule | ecosystem: Host-associated > Plants > Roots > Nodule | place: Mexico: Nepantla... | reverse complement strand
TGGGCTTGGGCCTCTCTTTATTTTATGTCTTCTTTTAATTTTGAGAAGACTAGAAGGAAGAACTTCAAGTGTGATGGTGAATTGCCTCTTCCTTCATTAATAAAAACCTCCTTTACTTGACTCCCATCAAGAGACCTCCACATGATGAGCATCAATAAGAGTCTTAATTGGTGCTTTAGTATCCCTAGGTGATTTAGCCCTTCGAGGAGAGGTAGGACGCGACAGAGATGGTACAGCCACAGGAGCAGAGATCTCCACATGATGATCATCAATAGGAGTCGTAACTGAATGTACTACATGTTGTGACTCTGAGCCCTTGGCTTGCATAACAATAGGTGAATTCATTACCATCCTTGGTTCTGAAATATCCGATGTGGGATCTGAGGCATCCTCGAGAGGACCTATCATGATCTGAGGCATCCTCGAGAGGAGGCATATCTACAAAATCATCCTCCCCTCCATTTGTTTTATCATAAGCAAGGTGCCCCAAGAGTGACCCTGCATTAGCCCAGCCAGGAGCATCAGTTGTCAATTTATCAATAGGGCATTCCACGAGCTTCAGCTGTAGATCTTTCTTCTGATACTCTTTACGTTGTTGGAACCGCGACCCTCCCCTGTTCCCATTCATCAGGAGTTGTCTTCTGAGAAGGTTTATGTAGAGGCCCAAGAACACGACCCTGATAATGTATCACACGACACTGAGCAAGCTCATGCCCAATCATCTTACAGTGAGAGAAAAATGGAGGGAGTCATTCATATTCCACATCAGCTACAAAAGCAAAGTGTGGACGTTCAACCAAGAGATGATCAGAAAGAGGGGATAACAAATCAATATCCACCAGCACTCTAGCAAACAAACCCCTATTCTTTCTCATGGTATGATCATCCAAAGACAAAGGAGTACCAAGATCTCTGGTGATGGAAAATATCGCCCTTGGTCTCCAATACTCCAAAGGCAAATGGTAGATTCTAACCCCTACCTGAGTTTTAGTACTTTTCATAGTAGCTGGAACAAAGTCTTTTGTCAGACAAACAATAACAATAAACCAGGAGATAACTGCAATGAACCCATCCCAAGGGCCATCGCATGTCTTCTAAAGAAGAGACCTCAAACTCATAGAAACCCTTCCCAAGAGGAATTGGTTTCCATGGTCCAAGAGCCTTCCACACCGGCTGCAACTTTTTAGTTAAATCAAGGTGTGTAAGAGGTTTATCCCCCTTAGATAGAATAATCTGACCATGTAAATGGGTCTTGCAATCCTCAATACCAGCCAAGTAATCTGCCTCCTCAACCTGGACAACAACTATGTCTCCCTTAATACAAGGAGTAGGTAGTTGGGACAAAGGAATGTCACATGTATTTCCCAAAGCCTAAGCAAAAGTCCATGGGATGAGGAAACCTGTAGAGTCCTCCGCCATTCTCAAAGGCTAACAAGCTGCCGACCAACCCACGCCAGCCATCACCATCCAACTGGTCGCACCACCTAAAAATCTTGATTTTACCACAAATGTTGATAAAAATCGTGACTTTACCACAAATTAGAACTGGCTACATGAAAAAGGTGACAACTTTGGTTGTGTACAATAGAATTTCCAAGAAGAAATTTAAGGAAAGAATACACCTTGGATGGAAACATAGAGAGTCGTCGTGCCACCACCAGCATCTCAACAGACTGCTGCGCTGCCACCGACCAACACCCACGACGCTTGCTCCACCACCGTCCACCACCAAGCTGGAGAATGAATGGCCATCCACACAAACCCTAGAAATATTGAGAAATTTTCTTTTGTTAATTTTTACTCTAATTATTTTAATGATTACACTTCTATTTTGATATACATTGGAGTATGTAGCTAGCACATTTGAAATATAAGTACTATATACATTGTTCTTAGTTAAAAGGGTGGCATTTTAAAGTTTTGTTATGAAATATAAATGTATAACATAATTTACAAATATTATCGGATTTGAATAATGAATAATCGAAAATGTAAAATTATAAATGTGGTTTAAGTGTGCAATTTCGTTTTAAACTAGTTTGAAAATAATTTCCAATGCATAATTTTATAAATTAAGATGTATGTCAACAATTTAAAATTACAAAATGTTGTCTAATGTATTTCATAATTTTCTACATTAAAAAAGTGTTGTTTAAAAAAAATAAATGACATGTAAATAAGTGTTGTCTAAACATTATGAGAAAAAATGTTCTCTATTCTACCAATATGTAACATTGAAAATGTGTTGTCTAAAAGATAGACAACATGTAAATTAGTGTTGTCTTTACTAATGACAACATTTTCTAAACGTTGCCTAAACATAACAACACTGAAAATGTGTTGCCTAAACATATAGGTAAAAAAAACGTTGCCTAAAGGTCTTTCTGAAAAAATGTTGTCTATTCTACTAATATAAGTCGATGACTACAAAAAGCGTTGCCTAAACCCAAGTTCATGGCTACATACTCCACGCTTGAAAAAGTGTTACCAAACTGTTGCCTAAAGTTAACGAAACGCTTTTTGTACTTTAGACAACGTTTTTTAATTGTTGTCTATGATAAAAAATATGTAATGTGCAATAATTTTTCTAGTTTCTTACTATTCTTCTCATCATCGGAATTATATTATTTGATAAGAAAGGAAGTGTCTTTGTCCTATTGTTTCAAATTATTAGAGTGCATACTTTTAGGTAAGATTTCAACTTTTTTATATATATGAAGAAAAGAAAATATACAAAGGAATATAGCTAAATTTTGAATGCTCTAATGTGTATTTTTTCTTAATTTTCCCAAAAGCATCTTAGTAGCATCTTCCATATTCTAAGTACTTTTATATTTATTAAAACTTTATTAAATTTTTTGTATTATTAAATTGTAATTTTATTATATTTTCTTAACATTTATATAATAGTAAATTTTTGTTACATATTATTATATCAATATTATGTTATTTTTTTTAGAAAAATATAGATTTAGATTTAAAATCTAATTAATTTTTTTTATAAAAATATGGATTTGGATTGCATTAGATTTGGATTTATAAAAATCTAAATTATTTTTATAAAAAAATATAAATATAAAATTAAAATACAATTCAAATATTTGAATCTGGACTTTATCCAATCGATGACACCCTTGTCTATCTTTGTCCTTGTCCCTAGAAATAGAATAGGTCCTTGATGGAATGAAATTTTCGGTGCCAATACCAAAAAAGATGTTGCATCAACCACTGTCTCCTCGGCCTCCTTTCTAAGCTATTGCCATTACCTAAGGTTGCTCAATTGCATAAACAAACATTTGTCTCTCTTGTTTGAGAGGTAATATTCATTTTATGAATATACCAACCAAAACTCTGATACCACTAAGCTATTGCCATCACCTTAGTGCATTTTCTTTTAACACTAAAACAATTATTTCAACCAAAATATTCGTTGTTTGAACTTTCCCCAAGCATTAACCATCATATAGAGCACATTGCAACATAAATATAAAACAGTTTTTCTTATATTTTCCCCTTGTATAACTATAGTTGCTGCATATACAATCATAGATAGTAGAGTGAGAAAGATCTCATTAGTTTCATGAGAGGCTATAAATGAATTAATTACATGGGACTAAATTATATGGAAGGTAAATCAAGTAGTGGTCATTTTTCCTTGCCAGGGTTTGCTTCTGGGAGTTTAAATGTGGGAGGATTATCAACACCCTTCCTTGAGTATTCCCTCCATCTTCGTGCTGCTGAAGCAGCTCTTCTTGCTCTTTCTTCAACTACCTCATCTGCAAAACAATTACCATTTTCAAATATAATCAATATAATCCTTGTATTACAGTAATTGTCACAGCAATTGTCAACATGGCTGCTAGGGACAGTTTTTCATATGACAAACTTCAACATTTAGAATTTACAGATAGAAATACTATATAACAATACAACACTTAAAAAGACATAAACAGAGATTTCTAAAAAGCAAACTTTTATAATTTCCACTTTGTAGTTTCACATCTCCCGTACCTGAACTTTGATAGTCTTTTTGTTTGCCCCACAGATTGTCCCAGTATGAATTTTTCTTATCAGAACCTTCTTGCTTCATCATTCTAACTTTTGCTTTTTCCTGCAAGAAGCTCATGGATATTTGATTGTGCTTAAAACTAAATTAGTCATGTGCATCACATGTTTTATAACACTAAAGCAGAACTGGAATTTCACAACAAAATTTAAGATATTATAATTCCTTTGTCTGTGATTAAGAGTTTGGTCCAACAAATAACCATGAAGTGTGTACCAGTTGTACATTGTATCGTGTTAAAATGTAGAGCCTACTATTTATCTTGAAGAATATCACGTCAGAAGTAAAAGTTCTTTTCCTTGTGTGGACCTCTATGGATTCCATCATTGGAGTGCTTAAATTATTCTTCATTTATATATCAACAAAATGTCTATTCAGATAACACCTTCCAAACCACTAATCACTACCATTTATCTGAGTAAATTAATCAGTGACATGAGAAAGTGAATTATATCAGCACAATTAGGACCAATAAACTAGAATTCTCAAATATTTTAGCACAGTCTTAGAACTTTGTACCATGACATTTTATTTATTTTACATAATACGATGCAGAGCCAACCCAGAAATAATAATATTATAATCAAGAAGAGAGAAGAAATAAATATAATCGTGAGATTAATCAATTGCATGTAAATAAGTGACTCTTTACATTAAGCAAAAAATGAAGACATTGAATATAAGAGTTCTAACCAAGACTTTTGATTGCCTCTTTTCCCATCTGGATCTTGCCTGTCAATAATGCATGAAGATCATGTTAGACATTAATATCATTTCAGCACTTAATCTGCTTGAAATTTAATAATTATCAAATCCATGATTACCAGTTAAAAGATGAAATATTACGAGATATAGTATTCTGGAAAGAAAATGTTTTATGAAATTCATGTTACTTTGACCTTTAAATCATTACGCAGAATATGGTTATTGTGAATTGCAACCCAAGAAATTCCCATCAACCCTCAAACACCCACCAGTAGATAAAAAAGATTAGAACAACACCTAACATTTTATTCATTTCATTATTCTTACCATTCTGAAAACATCAATTGATGCTGTTCCCATTCCTGATAGCATCAGGGCAACCTGCTCATAGAAGAGTTACTAGATATATAAAAAGTATAAAACACTTACAAGATCATAGGCATTTGTAAGTCCAGAATAAATTTGGGGATAATGTTACAAGTTTATAGAATTTATAGAATAAAATGACTTACTTAGGAAGTGCAACACCTATGACAGTAACTTTCCCCTCCAAACCACTAATTAGTTTGTTGATTTCATATGGAAGTTTAGTATCTTCTTTCGTTTAAAAAGTATTAACCAAGAGAAAGTAAAGCTTCATGTACTAAAAATAAAGAAAAAACATAGAATCCTACAGACTATAAATGTGGAAGAACGTTGAGGCCATTCCTCATAAGCTAAATTATCAAGAAAAAACTGTTAAGAAACTTGAAATTGAAAACTTCAAAAGCATGTACCGAAAAAGAAGTGATGATTTTTCTTCAGGAGGTAGAGATTGTGAAGATAAAAAAAATCTGGAAGACTTGTATGCTATAACTAAGGCCTTACATTGACTCTTTCTACACGACGCATCTCATCTTCAAGTAATGATAGCTGAGCAGCAGATGTCCAATGAATGCAGCTAACAGGGCTAAAATTAAAGAAAAAAAGGTTAAGTTAAATTAGTTCCAGCAATCTCAGAGTAAATATTATTGTGATACCAAAGGTTCTAAATCTCAAGTATCTACCACTAAGAAATTCAAATTAACATCTCAATGGATTATGTCTGTATAGTTATACAATACAACCCACATAACATAACCATTTAGAAATATTCTTTTCGCCTTTAATAGTATGAAAGTCAAGATCACCATCAGAAATACATCTTGAAAAGATACTAGCACTAAAAGTGAAATCTAAGTCTCCTCTTAGAGAGATGAAGTAAGTTTCATTATATCTATCTACTATAATGAGATTAAATGTGTTAGTGTATAAGTATATATAAGTAATAACTACAGGTAACGTAGAGATACCTACCAACTGTCAATCGCCTGTTGAACTAATTCAGGGTTCCCACATTGGTTGAATGCTCTGGCTCTTCCAAAGTCCTCTTCAATTGCAAATACATCAGGAGCTACATTTGCACAATTTTTGCAGCCTGTAAAAGGGTTTGCAGCATAGTTAAATTTCTCAATGCAAAAACTTACAAGTATAATTGGTATCCCCAATGGTGTAATAATTGAGACACAAAAGAATAAAGCATATTATTTAAGTACTGTACTTAGCATCAAGGAAGTTTGATGTTGGTATTATTTGTTTTGGAACTTGGAGTTCCATCATGTTTTTGTCTTAAAAGATGTCTTAGTAAGGAACGTGTATATAAATTATCCTTGGTTTCGACTCCTAAGTGATGTGGAACTATTAAGCGTACCGGAACAAAATGTGTTTGACAAAGCTGACAAAATTAATTAAGGTAACAATTTATGAATGGACAAAGTACCTATGCAGCTGAACTCATCAACAAAGGCATGATCCCTTGGGCTTGAATCATCAAGGAAAGGATTGATTGAAGTTAAAGAATAACCATGAATTTCATCATAAATCCTACGCTGGATGGGATCACTTAGCACCTGCACTGCAATAGTCAATTCAATTTCCAATAAAAGCACAGACAAAACTTTAACAACATTTTACCCCAAAAGCTTAAAACTTTAGAAACATAAAATGGAACCAACCGTGTATATTTCATTAATGAACATGCAGAAATTTGTGGTCTCAGGATCATTGCCACTCAAGTCGGGGTGGCAAGATTTCATGCAATTGTAGTATGCCTTCTTGATCTGCTCTGGTGAGGCATCTGGAAGCTAGTAAAGCAGACCAACCAAATATTAATTACTATATACACATCTCATCATCATACATAAGATTTGGCAAAATCCACCCAATTTGACTAAAGGGTCTAAAAACTATACTAACATTCAGATCATGGCTAATGATTACAGTAAGCTCAAAACATAAAGATTTTCTCATCTTAGAAATACTTCCTAACTCATTGTATGTGTGCATGTTCGAATAGTTTCAGCAGAAAGTGAACGAAGTCAGATTTTGATGCATCACCAGACCCAGAACTTCATAGTAGTCATCTGCAATAGTGTCAGTGGGAGAAACTGAATCTTCGGCAGTAACTTTTACTCTGCCACACCCTCTTCGCTTACCACTGCGTGTCACAGAAGTGCAATGACTTGGGGTCTTCACCAGCATCCGCCACGAGCCTGTTGAACACAAATTCAATGATGGGTTGTGGATTTTCAGTGCCTCCATACATACTGGAGACAATAACTGAGCCATAATTCCAAAACAAACTCCAGTGAAAAGAACCTTGTTCCAATCAGTATGTGAACTTGGGTTGCTGCAGTTGTAAAATAATGGAAACAATCTCAGCCATAAATATTATTATTATTATTAATATTAGAAATATAGTCCTGCTTGGATTTACATTCTTTCATAGTCATCAAAATAAAAATAATAATTAATACATCAATCTTAGAAAAAAAACAATTATTGATACAGCTATATCTTTTTATGTTACTATTATTATTAACAAAAAGGATGCTGTAGTTGAACAGGATAATATTTATGTTAATTATACAATTTATTGGAAAATTATAGATTTTAATTTTTTGAGGTGGAAGAAAAATTGGCTAGGAGTTGAGAGAGGGAAAATTTGCTGACATGTCACTCTAACAGCCACAAGACACCCTTAGAATCTGAACAAACATAAGATGAATCGAGCAAGTACGAAATAGGAGGCAATGTTTCCAGAAAAAGAAACTGATAATGGGTCTTTAAATGTCAACCGTGATATGTGTTTTTGGGCTCTTTCTTCCTGCACCTCCATAGTTTTTTTGACACCCATAGTTGACTGTTTCTTCCTGCACCTCCATACCTTCTTCTCTCACCTCCATAAATTTTCGTATTTCCAAAAATTCCCCTCTATAATTTCGGATTACGTAATCTGGAAGTCATTTTTCAGATGCATGATTACTTTTTGGATTATGTAATCCGAAAGTATTTTTTAACTTTCGGATTATGTGATTCAGAAGTCTTTTTTCAAATGCGTTTTCGAATTACATAATCCGGAAGCTACTCTATGGGAGTAGCACGAGAGGGATGAAAATGTATTTTCATATTTTGTATGGAGGTGGCAGAAGAAGATCTGGAGTTGCAGGAAAGAAACAATCCCATAGTTTAGGTAAACGAATTATTTTTTCTTTAAAAAATACATATCAGATTATGGAATTTAGAAAGTAGTTTTCAATTTGAAAATACCTTCTAGATTTTGCAATTCGAAATGTTTTTTTCTTAGAAAAATACGTTATGGATTATGGAATTTGAAATATACTTTTAAATCTATAAATGTCTACAGATTCTATAATCTATAATGTATTTTTTTTTTTAATTTACACATTCTGAATTGTAGAATTTAGAAGGTATTTTAGGCTTACAATTTGAAATATTTTCATTTTCTTAAAAAAATAAATTATGAAAAATAAAATTAGAAGGTATTTCTAGATCTAGAAGATATTCTCGATTCCAAAAATATCTTCCAGATTTTATAATCTGAAATGTATTTTATTAAAGAAACACATTATAGATCATAGAATATGGAAGGTATTTATGAATAGAGAAGAAATACCTTATAAATTCTATAATCCAGAGTTTTTCCATATCACTCATTCCAAAATGAAAAACTTCAATAGAATAAAGTGTATTTTTGGTATTTTAAGAAGTCTGGGTGCCGGAAAGAAGCTATGGTGGTGCAGTTAGAAAGAGCCGCTTGAATTTGATTAGCCCAACCCATTTGGATAATTTGTTGCAGCTCGGTCAACTACAAATTTAATTTGTAATAGGCAAAGTAAAGTTTAAGTTGATAAATAAACATTAAATAAAATATTAATTTTTAAAAATTAAATAAATATTAATTATGATATTTGTAAAGATAAAAATTTAGTATAGATCAATCTGCATCGTCAGATTGGATGAAATGAAGCTGGATTAAATGCTTAAATTCGACTACAATATACTTTTTATTTTAAGTTTATTCATTTAATTAAAATACTTTATTCAAATATTAATGCCAAATTGCGAATTGCTATCGTGCACGCTTGGTATTTTTGTGTAAATTGTGTACGTCGACAACCTCTTTTGTTGCTTGAAGCAAAATATTCCCTGCAACCAATATTTGACTAGTGGAATATTCGAATTTAAGGCATCAAAACAAAAAGAAATATCTGATTTGAAGTTGAAGGTTGTTTGCACGTAAAGAAATTTCATATTGAAAAATTGACAAAATTTTTGTCCTTCAACTACTGTCATAATTATAAATAAGTTGGAAATGTAATAACACGTAATGTTTTATAAATATTTTCTTAAGTTTTATAAAGATTTCTTAGGATTCAGATTTTGTTATATTCTATTATTCTATTTATAGAGTTCTACATGAGCTTCAAACACTTATGTTCCATAATCTTGTCATACATATTTTTCATTTACTTTCAGTTTTCAAAAATAGATTGGGATCTCATTTATATGATCACTTGAATTCTTTGTTTGGAACTAAATCAACTACCACTTAAACAAACTCTAGTTACTTTTAGTTCTTCACAATTAAAATCAAAATAAGCATAAGAGATTTAAAGACTCCTAAAACACTAAGAACATAAGTCTTAAGCAAAATAAAATAAATAAATAAATAAAAGGGTATGGGTGTCATTTGTGAGAAGCTTTCTAGAAGGTAGGTCAAATAAACCTTAAACCTAAAAGCACTTGTCATGAAAGGTGGGCTCGGCACAATCCCAAATTACTAAGCACACCCTACTCAAATTACTAAGCTCAACCTACTCAAACTACTAAGCACACCCTATTCTAGTTTATTTTTCTATTTGGACCCCCAAAATGAGCTCAATTTATTTACAAACATGTTTGTCTTGTAAGAAGCCCGAAAGAAACAACATTTGATGTTTTGGTTTATGCCTAGTTCTTCTTCTGTTGAGATCCTTCTAATATTTGGTGGGACCTTGTCTTATATGCTGAGATGATTGATGTGAATTTGTTGTATCCTTGGTCATCTGCTTGTCTACTTGATTTGTATCATACTCTCTTTTATCTGTATTTTAAAGAACTATCATTTCAACAACTTGTTACATCTAGATTTCGTCATGACTAACTTCACCTTTAACCATTACGCTATTGAGATCTTTTCCTCCGTAGCCTCATAAAGTACCTTGTTTGACAAAGAAAGAAGAATCATTGAATGAGTTTTTTCTTCTTACTACCTCTGCAGAACATGATTCTTTATGTACGACATACTTCCTAGCAATGGTGCTTACACACCTTACTCCTTAAGCGAAACCCTCATCTTGATTCTTCATAAGTTGAAGTTGTTCTTTCCATCAAACTGACTTTGATACTAGTTTGTTATGCACCTAGTATCGAATTACATCCAAGAACAATGAAAAAAAATGGGCAAAGAGAGTTGTAAATATCACCAAATAAAGATAAAAAACTAATAAATCGTCTTTTGTATTATATAATATAAGTGTTTAGCTTGTACGAGTTGGAGATCCATACAATTCAATCTCATAAAATTAACACAATATTTACAAGTTATTTAGATTAGAAACAAAATTCTATCTAACTAAAACGTGTACATAATGATTACTAGTTTTTTTTTATATATATAAAAGTTGTCATGTTAGGCATTATTATGCAACTTGACATATGAGTTATGCTGATACCTCAAATAACAACAATCATCTCTCATCACATGAAAAAAAAAATTATTATTAAAAAAAAAGAAAAACGAAAAAAAATATGAATTACTAGTTATTACACATTTTACCACTCTCTTATCAAACAATCTACTCCATAATTATTTATATCTACTCTAAAAATAATTCAGACCATTAAAATATAAGTTTCTTTTTAAAAATAAATAGATTTAATTAATTATTATAAAATAATAATCTATATTCTTATTTTATAAAATTATTAAAGTTAGTAACTAAAAGCTCAGTAACTAATTAGGTCATAATTTATAAATTATTTATTAATAATAGAAACTAATTTAGATATAATAATTTTTTAGTCTTTAAAATAATATTTATTTTAGTCAATATAGAATTAATTATTTTTTTCTCTAGTTTCTACTTAATAATTTTCTTGTAGTAATAAATAAATTAATATATTATTTCAAATAATACTTTATTTATCTATGTAAATGGTATTTAAAAAAACTAAATAATTTATTTCAACATAATCAATTACTTCTGCTTGTAATAATTGATTATAAACCCTCAACTTTTATTAAGATAATTACTTATTTATTTCTTAATTGATGAAAGTGTTTTATTAAAAAGATATTTCAGAAAAAAACAAAAGTTTTATATTTATACATTACAAGCTCGTACAAAGTAGAAGTACGTATAATATAATACATAAAATCATAAATAATCACCCATAAAAACAAAATACTCGTTTAAGAGCATATTTATATCATAAAAATAATAATTTTTCATCATAAACTATGTTCTCATTTAAAATTTTATATTTATGTGAAAAATTTACTATAAAAAATTATTAAACATAAATCAATTTTAAAGACTAAAAATAATTAGTCACTATATTGACTAAATTAAATATTATATTAGAGACCAAAAAATTACTGGTATATAAAGTAATTTTTATTATTAATAAAATTTATAAACTAGTTTATAAATTGGTATCTAATTAGCTACTAAAATATTTGAAATAAATAAAATTCTTAAACTATTTAAAATCCTAAATAAATACAAATTGTAAATGATTTAATATCCTTTTTAAATAAAAATCTAAAAAAGTAAAATTTTAAATTATTCAAAATTCAAAATTATTTAATATGTTATTTTAATAATAATATGAAATAAATAACATTTCTCAATTATTCAAAATCCTAAATAAATACAAATCCTAAATTATATAACTCTTAAATAAAAATCTAAAAATAAAATAAAAATTTTAAACTATTAAAAATTATAAATAAATGTAAATCATATATTATTTAACGCCCTACTTAAAATAAATAATTTTTTTTAAAAATTCTAAAAAAATACATATTCCAAATTATTTAATCTCCTACTTAAATAAAAAATTTGAAATACATAAAATTTTTAGATTAGTTGAAATTCTAAATAAATACAAATCATAAATTATTTAATGTCATATTTAAATAAAAATTTAAAATAAATAAATAAATTTATAAATTATTCAAGATCCTGATCGAGATTTAATGACTATTTTGATCTAAAATATTTTTAAAATATACAATTTTGTTCCCACTTTTTTAAAAAAATAAATTGAGTCTCAAAGTTTTTTAAATTGATTTAATTTGGTCACAACACGTATAATTTAACATGCAGTAATATCAAACTTAATGTGAATATGTTATAATGATGACAATTTAAAAGAAGGGAAATTATACTTAAATTTGAGATCATACTAAACTTTTTAAAAGGGGATGACGACGAAATTGCATTTTTCTAAAAAATATTGAGACAAAAATGGTCATTAAACCTAAATATAAATCCTAACTTATTCAATGTACTATTTTAATAAAAAAACTAAAATAAATAAAATTCATAAATTATTCAAAAATCTTAAATAAATACAAATTTTAAATTATTTAACTTCCTAGTGAAATAAAAATATGAAATAAATAAAATTTCTAAATTATTAAAAATCCTAAATATACTAGGTTTAATGACTAATTTTTTTTTGACAAATGTAATTTTGTCCTGAGTATTTTTTAAAATTCAATTTGTTTCCAAAGTTTTTAAAAATAATTCAATTTGTTCAGAACACATAATTAAATATGCACACTCAGATTAGGTGAATCTAGTAGAATAATAACAATCTAATAGATGAGAAATTGTATTGAAATTTTTAAAAAACATTGGGATAATACTCAACCTTTAGAAAAAGTGAAGATGAAATTGCATTTTTCTAAAAGACATTGGATAAAAATGGTCATTAAACCTAAAAAATCATAAATTATTTAATGTACTATTTGAATAAAAATATGAAATAAGTAAAATTTCTAGATTATTCAAAATCTTAAATAAATACAAAAATTATTTAATTTCCTACTTAAATAAAAATTGGAAAAAAAATAAAGTTACTAAATTATTAAGAATTCAAAATAAAAACATATCCTAAATTATTATTTTCCTACTTAAATAAAAATATGAAATAAATAAATGTCCTAAATAATTAAAAATTATAAATAAATATAAATCCTAAATTATTTAATGTCCACTTAAATAAAAATATGAAATAAATAAAATTCCTAAATTATTCAAAATTTTAAAAAAATACAAATCCTAAATTATTTAATTTCCTACTTAAATAAAGTATCTGAAATAAATAAAATACCTAAATTATTCAAAATCCTAAATAAACCCAATTCCCAAAATATGGAATGTCCTACTTAAATAAAAATCTAAAATAATTTTTTTATAATTTTTTCAAAATCTTAAATAAATACAAATCTTAAATTATTTAAAATATCTGAAATAAATAAATTTCCTAATTTATGCAAAATCCAAATAAATGAAAATCTAAATTATTTAGTGTCTTACTTAAATAAAAATATAAAAGAAATAAATTTTTTAAATTATTCAAACTTTTAAATAAATACAAATCTGCAAATTTTTTAATATTTTACTTAAGTAAAAATATGAAATAAATAAAATTTTAAATTATTCAAAATCCTCCATCAATACAAATCCTAAATTATTTAATTATCTAATTAAATAAAAATCATTTCTTTTTTTAATGAAAACTTGAAAACCCTTTTTTACTTGATTTTCATTATCACATATTGTGTTTCTTCATACTATTTATATTATTTGGATATAAACAAATTCTCATTCTCAACTCTCTACTAGACTAAATAAAAATACTAAATTATTAAATATTTAAAATAAATACATATCTTAAATTATTTACTATCCTACATAAATAAAAATCGGAAATAAATAAAATTACTAAATTATTCAAAATTTTCAAAAATACAAATCCTAAATTATTTAATTTCCTACTTAAATAAAATATATGAAATAAATAAAATACCTAAATTATTCAAAATACTAAATGAACACAATTCCCAAAATATGGAATGTCCTAATTAAATAAAAATCTAAAATAAATAAATTTTATAATTTTTTTAAAATCCTAAAGAAATACCGATCTTAAATTATTTAATGTCTTACTTAAATAAAGTATATGAAATAAATAAATTTTCTAAATTATTCAAAATCTAAAAAAATACAAATCCTAAATTATTTAATATTTTACTTAAATGAAAACATGAAATAAATAAAAAATTTAAATTATTGAAAATCATACATAAACACAAATCTTAAATTATTTTATCACATACATAAATAAAAATATAAAATAAATAAATTTCTAACTTTTCCAAAATCCTAAATAAATACAAATCCGAATTTTTTTAAAGTCTTACTTAAATAAAAATATGAAATAAATAAAGTTTCTAAATTATTCCAAATTTTAAATAAATACAAAAATTAAAATGTGTATTAACGAGAATTAAACAATACAAAAATTAGGTAATACAGATGTTAATTATGACACACACACTTTAATCTTTGCCCAACAATAAAGGGGCTCATCCGATACTATAAATAAGTACAACAACCAAGACAAAGATACGTCATTATTACATTATTAATTGCACCCGAATATAAATTACTCACTTAAGCATTGAAAAACCTTTTACAGGTGCACTCTCCATCGAGAGATAAAGCCCTTATGTTAGGAGAGGAAGAGGAAGAAAATCGCGACTGAAGGGAAGGAATCAATTATTCAGTCAATAGCAGTTACTGCATTAACCCCTCATATAAGAACAATTGTCACCCACCGTGGGGCCAAGAGAGTAAAGGAAGTTACAAAGAAGAAAATTGTATCAATAAGAAAATTGACAAGTGAGAGGATGACTAAAGCCGAATAGATGGGCTTGCTCTTATTCCTGCAAAGGGAGATAGTCGAGATAAGGCAGAAGAATGAGGAGGAGATAAGTGTCTGTTGTAACGAGAACGAAGAAATGAAACGATAGCTGGTCGGAGGAAGCTCGAATGAGAAGCAGTAGTCATGTGAAGTAGAAGGTACCATGCAGAAGGAGAACACGGTAGATCCCTTGACAACGAATCGCCCGTTAGAGAACAAAAGCCAAAATGGAGAGTTGTAACTTAACCAATCCGCCTACATGGAAATGACTGAATATGGATCAGTATGACGGGACCACAGATCCAGGCGAGAATATGGATGTCTACACCACTCAAATGAATCATGTACACATTTGATGACTCGGTCTTATGTCGAGTGTTCTCGGCATCACTGAAGGGAGGAGCCCTCAGTTGGTTCACAAGGCTTCCTCCAAGTTCCATCAACTGTTTTGACACCCTTACATCTAAGTTTGGGACATGATTAGTAACTAGTCAAGCACATCACCTAACCTCCATTACACTCGTGAATGTATGACAATAGAAGAGAGACCCACTTCGGGTATGGATAGGTTTAGCAAGGTATCGTTGAACATCTCAAATTTGAGTTCGTCAGTGGCAATTCACCATATGGTAGTGACTCTAAGATCGAGACCTTTCTCTGATAGTTTATGCAAAAAGCCAACATCTTGTATGGATTAACTGCAATGATGAGTAATGACATTTGCAGCTAAAGAACTTCATGAGTATTAGAATCAAGTATGGGCTGAGACTGGGGCATAAAAAGAAAAAGGAAAGGGAAAATGAAAGGAGAAGAATACTCGACTTGCATTTGGAAAAAATTGGGAGGCTCGAGTGATGGTGTGTGCCTTCATTTCAAATTGATTTCTTAAATTTTTTAGAGGATTGGCGGAAGCTTAATGGAGGGAATGGAACAAAGATGGCTCTAATAAAGTTATGGATTCCTTAAAGGTGCATGAAGAGTAGGGAGAGTGATTGGTTGGACCATATCACTTGGAGAGGTGAAGGAAAAGACCAACAATGTCTAACATGGAGAGGTTTAGACAAGAGAGTGCAAGAGCAAACAACTTGGCAGCATAACACTCATAAAATTGATATTTTTAATTCACGAGCCAAGCACCTCAATTTATAGGAGTGAGGATTGAACATTTTGGAGGCAAAAATTGAAAATTCAAAATAAAACTTTCAATGAGAAAGTGTCATGTGAAACTCATACTTTCCATGTTTAACTCACACCTTCCATACTAAATCCTTTCCACTCATAGGTTGCCATGTGGACATCCATGTGCTCCATGCCAAGGTAATTTTCATCCTCTAATATATCCTACCGAAACTCAGTCTTCTTGTTTTCTTTTGACCAAAACTCTAGTTTATGTTTTGATGAGTTGGAGGTCTTCTTGGATATGTTTGTACATCCTTCATCCTAAAGTTGTCCTCTTGATTGGGCCTATAAAAATAAACAAAAGCCCAATTAGACCCATATTTGCAAATAAATTCGTAAACAACATTTAGGTCTTCATCCTCATTATTATGTGGTTGTGTGTGACTGGGGGCTCTGCCATCACCGAGGACCTCATTCCCAAGGGGTGAGTCTTAGAGGAAGCATTGAATGTCGACCTCTTGCCCATCCCAAGGAAGGTGTCAAGCTCTAAAGATGCCAATACGTACCATTGCAATTATGGGCATTTGACCGAAGAGTGTCAAATAGTAAATGATAATATTAAGGAACTTATCCAAGATGGAAACTTGTGCAAATTCGTGCAAGCGGATGGTCACAACACGAACTGCTCGCCCTAACGCAGGGAAGAGCCCTAAAAAAGAAATGAAGGGCATAAGTATTATTATCCCCGTCAAAATCGTGAAAAAGAGAGATGACCGAAGCAATGACCCCATACGAGTAAACATTCAAGAAGGGATGACCTGACACATCGAGATGTCAGAGAGGTGATTAAATTGATAGTCGCTGGCTTTGCGAGTGCAGAATGTTCAAGCTCAGCTTGGAAGAAGCACCTTCGCATCGTGCAATTTGTGAATTTAGCCTCTACGACAACCTGTCTAAGGAAGCCCCCAATTACCATTACAAACAAAGACTTCAAGGCAATTGACCCGGCCCAAGATGACCCTATGGTCATCACTGTGGACATCAATAAATTTGAGATAATAAAGATGCTAATTGATCAAGGGTGCTCAGTAGATATACTCTACTGGAAAACATTCAAAAAAATGAGGATACCAGAGACAAAGATCTAGTCGTACAATGACCAATTTATCAATTTTTCTGGAGAACAGGTGGACACACGAGGTTACATCGACCTCTACACCATTTTCGGGGAGGAAAAACATATGAGCCGAACTATCAAGATAATATATCTGATAGTGGAGGTCAATACCTCCTATAACATCTTGTTGGAAAGGCCATCTCTAAACCATTTAGGAATAATAATATCAATGCCACACTTGGCCATGATGTTCCCTTCCATTTTCGGGGATATCATCACAGTGCATGTGGATCAGAAGGTGGTCAAGGAGTGCTAAGCAACTAACCTAAGGGTGGAAATCAACAAATAGAGAATGTTCCGAGAGCTATACATTCTCCTTTATGGACCTTGATCTCTGAATGAATGATGTTCGGTTAGAACCGGGGGAAGACCTTAGTCTTATTCCATTACAAGACACAAAAGCACTCCACCAATATGAAAACTTCATTTTCTACGAACGACGCTGCTATCTTAGGTCGAATGTTGGTAAAGAACGTTGATCTATTTGCCTGGACCTTGTCGGGCATACCCAGGGTGAGCCCTGAAGTCATCACAAATAGGCTATTTGTGTATAAAGAAGCTTGACCAGTCGTCCAAAGAAAGAGAAAAATGGGTGAAGAGAAATGGAGCGCGACGAAAGTCGAGACCGGTAAACTGTTAAATGCAGGGTTCATCTGTAACGCATAGTACGCCATTTGGTTGGCCAATATGGTGATGGTGAAAAAGGCGAACAAAAAATGGAGAATGTGCACATACTACACGACTTGAACAAAATCTGCCCAAATGATGCTACCCTCTACTGAGCATTGATCGCTTGGTAGATGGCGTGGTAGGTCACCATGTGCTAAGTTTCTTGGATGTTTACTTTGGGTATAATCATATTTAGATACATCATAAAGACAAGGCAAAGACATCTTTTATGACTGACTATGCTAACTTATACTATGAAGTCATGTCGTTCGATTTAAAAAATGTTGGAGCCACATACCAGAGGTTAAGGGATAAAATCTTTAAAGGGATGCTTGACCAAAACGTCGAAGTGTATGTAGATGAAATAGTTGTCAAGTCTGACTCATGTGAACAACACGTGAGGGACTTGCAAAAAGTCTTCAAGGCATTTAAAGATCATGGAATGAGGTTGAATCTCAAAAAGTGCGTGTTTGGAATCAAAGGGTGTAGATTCTTAGGCTTCATCCTAACGCACCGAGGCATCGAAGCCAATCGAAAACAATGTAGAGCAATCATCGAAATGTGAAGCCTCCCTATTCTGTCCGGTTGACTTGCCTCGCCGATAATCTTCTACGGCTACTTGGAACCTTCTATCCTTACCTGAGAAACGTGACTTCTCCACCAAGAAACTTCTCACATGCAAAGACAAAGGGGCGCCCTAGCGGCCGTTTGCACTATGACGCTCAAGTCAGTATTAGGGCAAAGAACATCAAGTGTATAAAATAGCTTTAGTCTCAAAAGTTGCATACCTTACTAGGGTTATTAGCACCCCTTATATAGGTTGAAACTAGGGTTTACCTCTGTTCTGTTACCACTGTCTAGGGTTCCTTGGGAAGTGTCCCTGTGCCGCTATTGCGTAATCTTCACGTATCTGGCACATGAACTTCCTTTAACTGGAGTGCAATGAATAATCAGAGTGCCGCCTAGGTCCCAACTTGGTGCACCTAATATCCAGCGCCATCTGTTTCACGGGTGCCCTAAGTACCCACGTGCCATGCATGCAACTTCCCGGGAAACCCTAATTCTACTGGACTCTTACGCCCCCTAGGATTATCCATGATGGTGCGCCTTCATGCATCATGCACCCCTCATGTATGGGTCTCTCATGCCCTAGGCTTCCCATTCATCTTCGTCTTTAACTGTTATCTTAATGAAATTCTAGGGCCCACCTTACGAGGCTTTCACCTCATCCTGACGGCCAATGTCTGATCTTCTCTCTCTACTTGTGAGGTCCAATATCGATCTCCGACATCCGGCTTACGGTAGCAATCTCAAAGACTGACCGCCTCCCGGGTATGCGTCTAGGACCCACTTCACGTGGCCCCCTCTCATTGCTAAGTACCAGGGCGCGATGTCTGAGGTCAGCCTCTGAGTCAATGACCGAGGACTGGTCGGGACACAAGCCCCTCAGTCTCGAGTTGTAACTTGTTTTGAGCGAAAAGACTAAGTGATCGCGCTGCGCGTTCTACACGGAGCTAGGTAACGTGTGTGAACTACTCCAAAGTGACGTCTCGTCATTCTCCTCTAATCAATGTACGCGTGTCAAGATCAATGGCTGGGATTCACTAGCGTTCGAACTTCCCCATGTACTATTCGGACACTTTAACCCTTGCGCTCCCGCCACTGTTTCGTTACTTTCGCTTACACGACCCTTCACTGAGCGTTCTGCACAGCGAAAACGCTCTCTTCCCTTTGCGTTTAGACCCAAACCCTCAAATCACAACGTGCGAAAGGTACAATTTTTATTCTTCGATTACTCCATTGCTTACACTTTCGCCATTTGCAATGTGATCATAACTGCCTGGGATTGGTTATAATTCTCGTATTTACTTGCGTGTTCATACCCACTGCTCATATTTTTCAAGTCTTCATTTTTCTGAGTCTCTTTCGGTGCTTGGTTAGTCACGCCGCTTCCCTTTTGAAGTCTCTCTTTCTCTTTTCTCTTTAGCTCTCCCGTCAAGATGACTAAGCGGACGAGACGAGTTCCCAAACCGGTTTCCCCTTCGGGTTCTGCTTCGTCCTCATCGTCGTCTTCTGTTCCTCTACTTTCTTCAGCTCTCCCCCCACCTGCTTCTTTTTACGAGTCCCTGTATCGTTGGGCTCCGGCGGACCTTCTGGGGGAGACATCCACTTTCACGTCCCTAGAAAGTATAGCAACTTATAGGAAGGGGCAGTCATGCCACCCGTCACACGTCTTCGGTAAGGACCATGATAAATTTGTGCGGGTGGTGGCTTGTTGCGTGGGGGAACCGGTATGCGCTGACGAAGCCTCTGACCCCGAGGGTGCCTTTTGTTTTGTCTATTCAACCCTTTTCCGTAGGCTGGGGCTTCGGTTACCTTTCACCCCTTTCAAGTGTACCCTATTGATTGAATTGAACGTGGCCCTCGCCCAACTTCATCCTAATAGTTGGGCGTTCGTGCGGGCATTCACAATCCTCTGCTGCAGTCTTGGCCTTACGCCATAGGTGGACGTTTTCCTTTACTTCTTCGAGGCCAAAGATCCGGAGAAAAAGTTGTGGGTTAGCCTTAACGGGGTAGTTGGGAGAGTTCTCTTGACGCTCTTTCAGCAATCGTACAAAGGTTTCAAAAGGAACTTTTTCAAAGTTCGTTGCAGTCGCAAGGACCCTTCCATTTTAGACGAGTTTCCTCTATATTGGACAGAGAAGCCGAACCTACGGAGGGTTCAGTGTTTCAAAGATCTTTCTACCTTGGAGAAAGATGTGTGTGAGCTCTTTTCTGGGTTTGCTACTCCTCTGAGTACTTTAGAATTGCTTAAACGCGAGTATAGCCCGGAGGACCTTGATAGCTATACTGGTACCTTTCCCTTCCATCCTAGTTTTTCATGCATTCTAGTTTTATTCGTTGCTGACCCGCTTCTGTTTGCACAGGTATGCATTTTAATGAGGATAAGAAGAGGAGATAGGCGGACCTTCTGGCCAAACAAAGGGCGGCTGCCGCTGGGACGAGTCTCTCGGCACCCTTGCCTCCTTCTGAATCGATTGTCCCGGCTACTCAGCCGATGAATCTTGTCCCTGCTGCTAGCGAACTCAGGGGGTGCTGGCGGTAGAGTCGAATGATGAGGACACATGCATTGGCTTGGTTCACAAGCGACCTAGGGTAGGTGCATCTACGGTGCCCTCACCTTCTGCTTCAACTGGTGCTCCAACCTTCGTGGATCATCCTCTGAGCGCTTCTTCCCCCTTTCCTGCTGTCTTGGGGAGCGGGGAAGGGAGCGCTACTAGGAGTCAAGAGACCTAATTCCCGACGCCCCTTCCACCATTGTTTAGACAGGCGTTTGGCTATTTCTGAGGTGGTGAGTTGGAAAATCTAGACAACAATCTCCTCTGGGACCGCATGGCCGAGTTCCTCGGGGGGCTTGCGCTGGCTTCTGATCAGGCTCTTAACAGGGCTCAAACTTCCAGCGACCTTGCGGAAGAACTAGCGAAAGTGAAGGAGGATCTCGCTACCAGGGAACAGGTATTTGCCAGTAGTGAGACTGCTTTGTACTTGGAGGGGGTCAACCTCTGCCAGATTGAGAAAGACCTCAAGAAGGCCCTTCGAGACAAAAACATGGAAGCAGTTGATTTAAAGGCCAAGATTCTTCCTTTGCGAACCCGCAACGTTGAACTGGGCGACAAGTTGGCCGAGCTAAAATGTAAGATGGTTGACCTGGAGGACAGGAGCACCTGGCGCTGAAGGTCGAAGGTCGAAGGAGAGTTGGGCGAGCCGAAGATTGAACTGGCCGAGAAGTCTGAGTCCTTTGAAAGGGCTGAAGAGGAACTCATGAACAACGCTGCTGCGGCCTACGGCGAGGGGTTTCAGGACGCTGTCGTTCAGTTTACTTATGCGTACCCTGAGACAGATCCTTCCCTTTTCCATGAATCTAAACATGTTGTGGACGGCCAAATCATACCGCGAGAATGACTTCTTCTTGTAATCTTTATTTTTACAATTATATCTTTGAATGGATGAACACACAATCTTTTATATGTCCATTTGCCTCTTTTATATGTCCATTTGCCTTGCTTGTTTGTTTGTATGCGAGAGTGGTTATTTCTTTGATCCTTTATCTTTGCCGCTCTTTGAGCTTCGTCCTGTGAAAGCGGGGCTCTTTGAGCCACATTGTTCTCTACTTACGCGATCTTTTGCTTAGTGCGTTTATTTTTGCGAACCATACTATTCTCGGATTTGGTGAACTCACGTAAGAGGGAGGTCCGCTTGGGGAACCATACTACTTCCGCTCTTTACTTTATCACTACAATGGAGAGGTTCATTTATTTCTGCGAACCATACTATTCTCGGACTTGGTGAACTTACCTAAGAGGGAGGTCCGCTTGGGGAACCATATTACTTCCGCACTTTACCTTATCGCTACAAAGGAGAAGTTCATTTTATTTCTGCGAACCATACTATTCTCGGACTTGGTGAACTTACGTAAGAGGGAGGTCCGCTTGGGGAACCATATTACTTCCGCTCTTTACCTTATCACTACAAGGGAGAGGTTCATTTTATTTGCAATGTACTTTAACTGAATAACTTTTATTCGGGTGACCTCGTTAAAAAACCCTTTTGAGGGAAAAAGAGTATCCCCATAAACGTGTACAAAGGCAAATTTTAACTAAAGTAAAATTTCAGGTTGGTTGCATTCCAAGTGCGAGGAATTGAACCACCTTTTAACATCTCAAGCCTATACGTCTCGTTTCCGAGGGCCTCCGTTACTCTAAAAGGACCGGTCCACTTAGGGGATAATTTGTTTTCTAACTGGTACGGGTGAGCTTTCCTCATTACCAGGTCGGCGACCTAGAATTGCCGAGGTCTCAGCTTGGAGCTGTACTTGTACTCCACCCTCCTTTTCAAAGCTTCGGCTTTGATCTTTTCTTCTTCCCTCACCTCGTCCAGTAGGTCCAAGTTCACCTTTCACTCTTCGTTTGATTCTTCGACTACGAAGTTCTGGAAACGCGGTGAGTTCTCCTGGATTTCCACTGGGATCATAGCGTCCGACCCGTATACCAAATTAAATGGCGTTTCCTTGGTGGTGGACTGAGGGGTGGTGTGATAGGCCCAGATAATTCTAGGAACTTCTTCTGCCCAAGTCCCTTTAGCTTTGTCTAATCTTCTTTTCAGACCCCCGAGCAGAACTCGGTTGGCCGACTTGACCTATTCGTTTGTCTGGGGGTGTTCTACCGATGCAAACACTTGCTTTATTCCCAACTCTGTGCATAACTTACCCAACTGCTGGCTTGCAGACTAGGTACCATTATCAGATACTAACCTCTTCAGGATCCCGAATCGGCACACTATATTCTTCCACACAAAGTGTTGAACTTTGTGGGTCGTGATCTGTGCTATCAGTTCCGCTTCAATCCACTTCGTGAAGTACTCTATGGAAACCACAAGATACTTCATCTGCCTTACTGTCAAGGGGAAAGGCCCCAAGATATCGATTCCCCGTGTATGGAATGGCCACGGGCTGTATATCGATCTCAACTATTCTGGGGTGCATTGTGCCAATCAGCATGTTGTTGGCACTGCTTGCATCGTTGGGCATACCTTGTGCAGTCTTCCCTCATGGTTGGCTAGTAATAACCTGCGCGAAGGGCTTTCGACGAGAGAGATCGGTTGCCGATGTGGCTACAGCATATGCCTTTGTGTAATTCTGCCATGATGCGCGTGCCCTTGTCACCGTCCACACATACCAATATGGGATGGGTGAACCCGTGCCTGAATAACCTTCCATCGATTAGGGTGTACTTACTTGAATTCTTCTTCACTTTTCGGGCTTATATGGGATCTAGTGGAAGTATTCTGTCGGCCAAATAACGCTGGTAAGCTGTCATCCAAGTTTCTCCTTCTTCGACGTGATGAGCCTGTGACATTACCATTCCAACGACCGGGTACCTGCTTATTCTAGGCGTTTTCACCGTTTCCTGTGTTAACGATTGGTGACTCTTCCTCATCCCTTTCGATGTGTCTACGTGCTGGATTTCTGCCATTTTGTCCGTGACCGTTCGAGGTGTCTTCAAGGTTTCCTGAATCACCGTCCTCTGTCGTCCCCACTTGCCCGAACTCGCGAGTTTGACAAGCAAGTAAGCTCGGGCATTTTGCTCCCTGGGTACATAGACTAACTCGAACACATCAAACGATTCCTTCAACACCTGGACATATTCCAAGTATGCGGCCATTTGAGGATCTTTAGCTTGGTAATTCCCCCATGACCTGTTCTGTAACCAAAAAAGAATCACTTTTCGCCAGCAATCTTCTTGCCCCCATCTCCTTTGCTAGCAGCATTCCTGCGATCAGGGCCTCGTATTCTGCTTGGTTGTTACTGGCTTTGAAAGCGAAATAGAGAGCCTGCTCGATTAGCAACCCATCCGGACCTTGCAAGATGACGCCGACCCCACTACCTTGTTGGTTTGACGAACCATCTACTGAGAGTACCCACTTGAAATCTGCCCCTTCTTGATGAGTGGCTGCTGAGGAGAGCTCTACTACGAAGTCCGCATAGATTTGGCCCTTGATAGGGCCCCAATGTTCAAAATGTATGTCAAACTCAGAGAGCTCTACCGCCCAACGTGCCATCCTTCCCGTCACATCTGGTTTCTGTAAGACTTTGCGGATGGGAAGGTCCGTCATTATCATGATTGTGAAACTTTGAAAGTAATGACGGAGCCTTCTAGCTGAAAAGACTACGGCTAAGGCCGCTTTTTCTAGGGCCTGGTATCTTACTTCGAGCCCCTGCAACAACTTACTGACGAAATAAATTGGTCTTTGTACCTGGTTCTGCTCTTGTAACAGGACTGAGCTGATATCTTTCTCTGTAATTGTGAAATACAAGCGGAGCGGGGTACCTAGCAGAGCAATCCCTAAAGTTTGATTTTAAATCTTCCAATAACCAGGCCGAATACAAAGCCATACTAGATGGCTTGATGTTGGCACATGATATGGGAGCTCGCAAGGTGTTATGAAAAAGCAATTCCTAGTTCGTGGTTGAACAGGTGAAATGAGAGTTTAAGGTAAAAGAACCTCTATTGCAACAATATTATCACTTAGTATCTGGTGTAATATCCAAGTTCGACTCAATCCGTGTCGAGAACATAAGGCGAGAGAACAACACAAGGGTTGACCTGTTATCAAGACTTGCCACTGCCAAGAAAAAGGGCATTCATTGGTCAGTCATATACATTGTTCTCAAAACCCCAAGTGCCATTCAATAAGAGTGCATGGCTACAATTGATAGATATCAAGTTAGATAGGATTTTACTAATGGAGGAAGAGGCCATCCACCCAAACATTTAAAGTTCTTCCTTCTAGTCTTCTAAAAAATTAAAGAAGAATTAAATAAAGAGAGGACCAAGCCTAAAGCCAAAAGAAGAC
>Ga0123342_1003411_pt1 | contig 25520 bp, 18 predicted proteins | sample Turbeawhitnodule_FD_89960 | JGI IMG/M metagenome (GOLD analysis project Ga0123342, IMG submission 89960) | Root nodule microbial communities of legume samples collected from Mexico - Turtle bean Mexico white nodule | ecosystem: Host-associated > Plants > Roots > Nodule | place: Mexico: Nepantla... | reverse complement strand
TAGAAAAGAATGTGTTTATAATAGAAAATTTTGTAGATAGGGAGAAAAGAAGGGGGGGGGGGGGGGGGGGGGGGTCCACTTTTTGGGGTCATCCTTTATTTATAGAGTATTTTTGAATGATCTCCTCCCATTTATATTTTTTCACCAGAATAATATCACGACAAATTTAAATAATAACAATCATATCTTTTATCTTTAGAATAATATCACAACAGATTTAAATAATAACAATCATATCTTTTTATCTCTAGAATAATATCACAACAGATTTAAATCATAACAATCATTTTCCTGATTACCTCACATCATATTTATATTTGATTAAGATCATATCGGTCATATAATCAATATAACTCGAACGATACACAACCCCTAGCCTCGAGGGGAGCGAGCGAGGCAATGAGGCTTTAGTCAATGTTCACATGAAAAAAAAAAACCCTTTGCATCAAAAGCAATTAATCCATGTGTTCTGTACCGTCTAGATCTATGGTTTTGCCATACCGATCAATGTTAAGCCTTTTTCCAATTAGGAGGAAGTTAGTCTTCCATGATTTCATCAATAAAGAGATGTCCCTTAGGTTCTTTTTCTAGAATGAGAGTGCGTTCTAATTGATGGTGCCTAAAGTATTGATGAGTCTGAGTTTGGAGGATGGTAGTCTTCTCCTGATTTTGTGTATCCTTGGAATTTTTTGAGGAGGCTTGTCTTCCAGCCCTTAAGGCCCTGGTCCGGGTGGTGGTCTCCTGACTTTTGGGTTTGACCTTTGAGGCCTTGGTCCGGGTGCAATCCCGACTAGTTCTTGCTTCATTTGATCATTCTGTTCTCAGAGGATTTTGTATTTCCTCATCATTCTTCTAGCGGAGGGCTCGTATCTCCTCCTTGTTCTTCTGACGCATTTCTGCCATCTTTCTTTGTAAGGTTTGGAGCATAGCTACTAGCTCAGCCTCCGTCATTCTCTCGTTTGTCGTCTACCCTGTCACCATTTGCTACTGAGTTTATCTTGGCCTCATGGTGGGCGCCAATTGTACCTGTATAGGGCTTAGATAGTACCTGCTACCGACTTGAACAATTGCCTCTCGTCCCTCTGTTGCTCCTCCTTCTCCTTCCTTTTTGGTCTCGCTCTCTGGTACTCGGTTGCTCCTCCTTCTCCTTCTTTCTCGTACTCGTTCTGTGGTACTCAGTCGAGAGTAAACCTACAAAAGGTTCTCTGACGATCAAGTAAGTGCTCTATATTAGAATGAATGATATATTGATAAAAACATACCTTATTCTTGTATAATAATGCCTATTTATAGTGCTAATAGTGGGTTATTTTGTTTATGGATCTTATCTAATACATATCTTTAATAAAACAACACTACCTGATTTATCACATGTTTATCGAATTTATAACATATTACTTATTTTATCGTGTATCTCTTTATTTTCTATTAATGTAACCAATTTGTCTCGTCAGTTACTCATATTGAGTGATGTGACTCACTTGACTCCAACCTGTACATATTTAAAGATCGAATCTAATTAGTGTTGGATAAACTAACTCTAATTTATCACTAATTTTTAAATTGATTTTTTAATAAAGTCTCTCGGTGTCAGCTAAACTTAGGGTAATGTTTTTATATTTAAAAATTCATTTAATTTAGCATCGGTAATTGATGTTAAATAAAATCTATTTTTAATATTAATTTAATTTCTATAAGTTTGGTTGACGCTAATGATAATAATTTATTTTAAAAAATCATAGTTGGCTATGTAAAAAAGGTAGAAGGATTTGATTCTCCTACCATGATGTTCACTCATAAAGTGTAGGAAGTAGAAGCCTTCCTAACATTTTAAATTTTAACAATAATCAAAATTTTAACACATTACTTTTTAGAATTTAAATTTAAAATAATTTATAGAATTAAGTTGTTTTAGTTTATCTACGTGTTCAGAATTCACATTAATCTATTACCACAGGTTAATCCACGCAAGTTATTTAGAGTTAGTTATAAAATTATATAAAAGTCACTTTATAATAATGATACAACAGTGTACAAGTGTTCTTTGCCTGCGTGCAGTTTAATCGAAAACAGTGATGTTTTGACTTTAAAAAAACTAGTATCTTATATAATCAAAATGAATATTTTAAATATATGATTCTAATATTTTTTTTAACATATAAATTAAATTCATAATAAACAATATAAATTATAACATACGATAATTTTAAACTATTAACAATTTAAAAATGTTAAATTTAATTTATTAATAAATATGGTGAGATTGTTGTTATTGATGTTTGATAGAAAAAAATAAACATGTAAGAAATCAAGTATTCAAACCCAGATCAAACGAATAGAGTAGTTTTGAAATGATTAAGAGAGTTTTTTTTTGGTAAAAGTAACATGTGAATAAAATCTAAAAATATATAAAAAAAGAGCAGTATTAAAAATGTTTGGTCTTAGAATTTTAATTGAAAGAATAAAAAGAATCTAAGTCTCATCATCTGAATTATATACTTTAATAGTAAATATAAATAATTTAAAAAAATTAAATGAAATAAATTTTTAATCAATTTCTACATTTGTATGAAAGGTATTTCACTTGAATTAGATATATAAAAACATAAGTTTTTCAGTTAATTAAAACTTTTCTAATTCACTCAAACGATAAAGATTCAGGTTAAAGATGACATATGTTATTAAATATTTTTTTATGATGATAAAAATTGAATGTTATTTTTTATGTCTAATAATTTTTAAAGCTTTTTCGTCCTTTATAGTTATTCTATTTTAATCTTTTGCTAAATTGGTTTAGATTAACTTAAAAGGTATTACGAACTGGAAATAAAATTTAGTAACATGTCAAAGAATTAAAACATATTTAAATTTATGTGTTATTATAAAAGTAAAATATTAATTTTCATTGGTAAACAAAAAGTACTTGAAATACCAATGTCTAAGTTATTTGATCCCATTTACGTGATTGATCAAAGCAAATTCTTCAAACAACTTCAAAATAGTTACCTCCACCTCATCCACTCTCAAAATTTTCAAAACTACCCAATTCTAGAATAGAATTCAAAATTCAAAATCTCATTTAAAAAAACAAATCCGAAATGTAAAAAATATGTTCTGGACAAATAAAATCTAGAAGTGGAAAAGAATTTTCAAAATTTAAAAATATATTAAAAAAAATGTTTTAAAAGTATTTTTTAATTATAACTTAAATTCTAAACTCTAAAATCAAACTATCTTTTATTTAAAGGCATTTTTGTCATTTTACATGTAGATGGGGTTGATGAAATGCAAGAAGTAATTGCATTGATCAAAATTCCAAAAGCGACGTAACTTTCATATCGTTATCTACAGAACGTGCTCTGCCAATGAGAAGAGAAGGCAACAAGGCAAAGAAAGCAAATCCACCTCTATAAATATTGAAGTGTGAGTGTATTATTGAGATATATATTGTGAGAAATGGTAGGACCAGTGAGGCCTCAATTTGTGTTGTTTGGTTCATCCATAGTTGAGCTCAGTTATAGTTGTGAAGGTTGGGGAGCTACTCTTGCCAACTTGTATGCTCGCAAGGTACTTCATATTTCATCTTCTTCTTCTTCTTCAAACATCATGGTTTCATATAATGTTGTGTCTTTCTTTTTGCTTTTGGTGCATGACTTTGATTTGCACAATCTTGGTCTTTCTGATTCAAGGTTACTCACTCACTTTTTTTATTGTTGTGAATGATTCTCAAGAGGGTGAAGCTCTTTGTGCTTCGATTTTAATGACTCTTAATGATTATTTCTGTACAAATTTCTTTGAGTTTTTAATCTTTGGGAACAGGACTTCACCCAATAGAACAGTCCCTTTTGGGCCTGTTTACTACGTATTCTGATGCCATGAATGAATATATGGAAACTATGGCTGGTCGTTTTCTTGTGGAGAATCAAAAATAAGATGTCAATCATGGAGGAAAAAAGTGACTTAGAGGTGGTCCTGTTGCATGGTATTGGAAGAAATTAGTCTTCTCCATATAAGCACAGAGTGAAGAATTAGAATTGAAATTGTTACCATAACAAAAGGACTGATGTAACCAAGAAGAATATAGAGAATCATTGTTGAGGGTGTCAACGCCACAGTTTGCACAACTTACATAGATATAATATAGATAATAGCTACCCTATGCTTGAAAGTGGTTTAAGAACAGATGCATTTAAAGTGTCTAAATATTCTGAAATATAACACTCAATTTACATTTGTACATAATTTTTTGTGAGTGAAGCATTAAGATGGAAAATGAGTTTAACTTATCACAGATTGACTTGACATAGGCAGATGTAATGTTGAGAGGATATTGTGGTTGGAATTCGAGGCGTGCTCTGCAGGCTCTGGATAAAATATTTCCCAAGGTATTGAGCATGTGTCTTAATTGCTGTGTTGATTCAAAATCTCACCTTTTCTTCAACTTCAATATATCATCCTTTCTTGAAAAAATGATAAAATGTGGCTATGGAACCTCAGCTAGCTAGTTGACTAGCATTATCCAAAAGACCATATGAAGTCCTCAATTTGTCTTAGATCTGAACATCTATTAAGAAAGTGCATGTATTATAGCAAACTTCATGTGAAATTCAAAAAGATCGAATGTATTATAGCAAACTTCATGTGGAAATTGCAGCATGCACACACAGACACTCATATGGTGTTAATCTTTAAATTCATTTTTGAACTTATTCTTATTAGAGATCCCACGTCAATTAGAGATAAGGTCAATTTATAGTATAGAAGTAAGTGTAAACTTAACCTTAATATTGATTTTGTAAGATTGAATTAAGCTTAAAATCCACTTTTAAGATGGTATCAGAGTCATTTTAAATCTATTCTAGTGAAGATTTGTTGAGTTTTTCCTGCCATACACGTAAGTCTCGACTAAGTTTAAAGTTCACTTATTAATAATTTTTACTTTGTTGAGTTTTTCCTGCCATACACGTAAGTCTCGACTAAGTTTAAAGTTCACTTATTAATAATTTTTACTCAAAAAGTGATCTAAAGGAAATCACTTTTTTGTTCTGTCATTTTCAACTCAGGATGCCAGTGATCAACCATCGTTGGTAATTGTGTACTTTGGTGGTAATGATTCTATGCATCCACACCCAACTGCCCATAGTCCTCATGTACCCCTCCAAGAATACATTGAAAATATGAGGAAGATTGCAATTCATCTAAAGGTAAACTTTTACTGAAGAACACAAGTTTCCTTTCTTTTCCCACACATCAGTTATTATTTATTTATTGGTATTGATAGTATTCTTTGCATCCACGTTTATTACTATGAAATTTTACCGATGGTTGTCAGAGCCTTTCAAAGAAGACTCGCTTAATATTTCTCAGTTCCCCTCCCATCAATGAGGTGCAAATGCATGAAATGCTCAGGTTCTCATTACAATTGATTTTGGTTATTCAGTATAATTTCACATTATCTTGAGGCTAAGATAGTGATGTAATGCTTGCATTTCTACTTTTTTATGACGCCTGTACTTTTCTTGACTGATAATGTATCTAAAAACTAAAATCATCATCATCATAATAGTTGAAGAACATGACTAAAATCGCACATCTATGATACCTCAGCGATCCAAATGGTGCAACTGAAAGCACGAAGTTCAGAATTACACTATTATGATACGTAGTAGACCAACTTATTTATAAGTCAAACTTGTACCCTGGCCCAAAGATTGTTATAAATTGGTATTCAAACTTTAGACTAAGATTGAAAAATGGCATATCTGATATGTAAAAATTGGCATATTTGGCTTCATACCAGCAATATCTGAACCAGTTATGCTGGCACATGATAAATTTAGAGGATGGAGGGCTCCAAAAGTTTTGACATTCTTGCTGCCTGATTTTATTGAAAATATAGTTTCTATCATAAACATTAATGGTTGAACTTGAACCAGTGATCTGCTGGGTCCATTAAAAAGGACAAATGAATCTTGTCGAATATACTCAGAAGCATGTTTGGAGCTGTGCCGTGAGATGAATGTGAAAGCCATTGATCTCTGGTCTGCAGTCCAGCAAAGGCATGACTGGTCAGATGTTTGCTTCACGTGAGTATATATTCCAATTGCTCTCTCTCTTGTGTATATGATGGAAAAGTATAAATCTAGAAATGATTCATTTGATGAGGTGTTGTTTGATAGGGATGGAATTCATTTGTCACATGAGGGAAACAAAATAGTGGCAAAAGAGATACTGAAGGTCCTCAGAGAAGCAGACTGGGAACCTAGTCTGCATTGGAACTCAATGCCAACAGAGTTTGCAGAAGATTCACTTTATGATCCAAATGGTGTGGACGAGGAGAGTATTATAAATGTCTCTAACGGGAATTTCCAGGGAAACTCTCAATCAAAGTAGAATTATTCTGCATTTTCAAGCTAGAGAAAAGCCCATAATTTGAATCACAAAGTGGAATGGTTGTGTAGTTTATCGGTGCTTGAAGAAATATGGTATTCTTAAAGCATATTGTAGCATGTTAAAAAACACTTCTAAAATAGAAACAAATCACATACGAAAAGAAACTATAACTATTAGCTTCTGAAAATCATATCCAACAAATGAAATTAAATACACTGTAATATGTCAATTATCATACAAGATCGCTGATAGCGAACAATTTTTATGCAGTACTGATCCCAGGCCATGCCTTATTTTTAATGGGCCATGTGAAGTTTAAAGAAAAGGCTGTGCAATTTGTGCACATGCATTAAGGATTGAAATGCATTGGTGGCACAAATAACTGCATTGAAATGCGTGCTATTTTTCTAATCTTGGCAAAATATTTATAAAAATGAGCATTAATACATGTGTAAAATAATTTGCCAACGTATATTTACCTATGAAGAACAAATAAAGGGCTACCAACAAAATTCAAATCATTGCCGTTTCGTCAACTTTCATGTTTAGATTATTTGTTTAGGTTTTTCTTGTTTAGGTTTTTCTTAATCAAACTGATCGCGTCAACTTTTTGACAATTAATACGATTATTTTCACACACATGTAGCTCAAGATGCATATTTGATACACTTTTAAGTCCTGCAAGAAAGTTGTATTAATTTTTATTCAGGTAGTATGCATAGAAGTGTCACTAAAGTATGTTTGGATTACATTTGGCATCATTTATTATTGTCTGTTTAAATGCATAAGCAGAGTTTCATTTATACATGTTAGCATCATAATTGCATTGTGTTTCTACATCTTTTTGTTTCGTCCCAAATCATGATATTTTTAGAATAAAACTAATACTTGTCTTGTAGGCCAAATCATAATTTGCAAACTATGTAATGATTTGCTGTCAGATTATTACATTCTTCAACAGATCCGTGAGTTCCTTTTCACAAAAACCCAACACCCTGTTATAGGAACAGGATACGTACGTCAGAGAAATATAAACATTAAAACGTTGACTGGTACAATTTGTTTTTGGGAACAGTTGCATTATACATTAAAGGGTTAGAGAAACCCAGTAGTCTCTTGTGCACATTGTATATTCAATTACATAGTCAGAAGAATGTGTTTGCACAGATCAAACCAAGGAATCATACATACAAGGGTGGGGAAAGAATCAAAGAGCTAAGTGGTATCACAAGCACCACCCAATGATTACATCTCAGGAAAATGATTCTATTCGGGATGCATATCAGCCAACTCTATAATCTTCAAGAAAAAACAAAACTAGGCCAATGCACATCCGAATAAAAGCCTCTCCAAATGAGATTTTGCGATAAGAATACTCGATGGCTCCTTTTAGAAGACATTCTTCCATGCAATAAACCATTACCCTCATGTAGACAATTGGAACCTGCCACTGGGCTTCTTTCTTCTCCATCCCTGGCATTTCCAAATTCAAAACTCCTTCAGCAAAATCATGAACACACAAAAGAAAATAAAAAACTCCAGAGTAAAACTTACGAAGGCAGCATAATATACAAAAGTCAATCCAGCCAATGCAACAAAGGCAATCTGGAAGACGTTGTACCTGTGATATGAAAAATGCATGGGTTAATTAGGTATTAAAACCTCCTCTGTTAAATATCCCGGTTAATAGTAAAATATACTCCCTTAAGTACTCGCCCTTAGTTCTCAATAACTCATCTCATACTCAAGTCAATATGACCAGCTGATTTATTTTATGTTTTTCACATTTTGGGTGAATGAAAAGAGATTTAGGGGAGTTAAAAGGACAAGTTGGGACAATCCCATCACAAGGCCAAAATTTGCAATTTAACAAAACATTAGATTATGTTCTTCACCCAATCAGAGGATATAGGGAGAGAAAAATATCCAGCTTGACTCACTTGTACAAATATTTAATTCCACGAAGAGATTCGAAGGTGTGGCCAAATATTTCCTGTGCTGCAGTTGCTTGAGCATAGTAGGCAAACGCTGTGGAGCAGAACTGGATTACACTAAAAAGGTAAAAAACAACTGAACGTTCAGCAATATTATCACAGCATGACATTGTCATGACAGCACAACAATTTTTCACAATGTAGAGAACCCTACTTGGTACTCTGTCCATAAATAACTTCCTTAAACACTTAATAACTGACACAACTGAGAAAAATTCCCTGCTCCTGAACTTCTGAACAGAAAAATTAAAGCCAGAAAGTAAGACCATTTTCAACTACGCACTCTTTTTAAACTATCCCTTCCTACCATATGTAACCAAAGAAGAATGAAAATCATTGTTTTAAAAATTTATCACGGTAAATAAAACTTAACACAAATGTTGAATCACTGCATCCACCACAACAAAAGTAAACTTCTATACATAATATACATTTGAAAATGCATCCTACAGTTATATACTGACCTCATGGAAGAAAGAAGAATAAGCCCCACATTGAACAGAAAAGAGTTCATGAGAGTAGCTCCCCACCTGCCATAGACAAGTTCACGTAGTGAGTAATCAACAAGTCCCAGTATGTGACTAATACAATTTAAAAGCAATGTGAAATGATATTATAGACTGCAAAGTTTAATTACTTCATTGGATGTATAGTAATGAAAACTAGTCTCAGCCCAACCACCATGGCTCCAGCAATCACAGCAAGGAGAAGGTAGAAGCAGAAAAATGCAAATGCAGCTGTACCTAGAAGACCTGATGAAAGCAGACATCAAGAAAAATAACAGAATGAAAATTGGAAGATAATGTATCTAAACTCTATATGGTAATGAAATATAAAGGTATTCCAACATACCCCAGATATCATCCAGCTTGATAAAAACCACATTCAAGAAAGGAGAAAGAGGAGGATCAACTAATAGATAGATAATTATATGAGCAACCCATGCCACAGAAACGATTAACCTGGCACAGTTTTCAAAACTTATGTTAGATACTATATAGGAGTCATAAAACATCTTATAGATTAAGCAATGCTCATTAACAGTGACATACCAAGAGTAATAACATCCCAGCAATAGTTATGCAGCAGTATTCGCTGTCTCATCAAAGGGGTGCCTACTGCCACTCTTATATGTCTATTACCACTTCAATTCAACTAATTTTGTCTATTTTCTCTAAAATATCATTATTTCTCTTAGCTAAATTAATTTTCCTATAACCACATCTAATTTTACTTAAGCTCTTTATCAGTGATTTCCTTCATTAATTTAAATTCTATAAAAATTTAATGATGAAAATAAACCATTAACTCTATTTATCTCTCCATCTATATGAAATTATCAGGAGAGAACCTTCTGAAAATTATCACACAGACAGTTTAGTGTATCTAGCATTCCAAGTAACTCAAACGTTATATCATTGCTTACCCTAAAACTCCCAAAACAAGTTTAGCCAGATACCCGAGAACTGTTAGTGCCCATGTTGTCTCAGCCTGCATTCATACAGGAACAGTAAGTGGGAGAACCATAGCACATTGTTTATGCCTAGAAGTCCAGTATGTACAAGGAACTTACCTTTTCTCCTTGTGGGTACATCTCTTCAAGAAGCTTGACATCTTCTTCTAATTGAAGCAACTCCTGGCAAATTAAGCAAGATAGGTAAGTTAAAAAAACATAACCCCTACAACTAGAACAAGAACATTTCATTAATCATAAACTGTAGACAACTTTGAGCCACAACTAGAACATGCCACATCATATTAATATATACCAGTCCATGTGAACAATGGTACACATAAAATACTTCACACAATGTTGGAAATATCAAGTACCATTAGATCACCGATATCTGTTTACCTTTTCCACAGATTTCACATTTTTACGAAATTTCCTGCCCTTTGAAGCACTTTTTTCTTCCTGATGAAGTGACTCAGCTGCTTTCTTCAGATCTTTTGCTTTTTTTCCCAGTTCAGTAGCTTCCTACAACCATAAACAACAAACAACAACATAAATATAGTACAGCACAGCACATTCAATAAACATTTAGTGTTCTAAAAGAATATAGCACCTTGATATACTGTGAACGAGTGATAACAGCCTTTGGACGCCGAATGAATGAAAATATAAGTCCCAATGGAAGACAAGCAATACCAACACCACCAAATATCTGGATTGAGAGGTGGGAAAACAATTGTTAATATCGGTAATATGAAAAAAAAATTTACTTGTGACCTTGGATGGAAAAGGCTACTAAAATTATTATAAGCAATTGCTTCTGCTTGTATGCAATTTATGGTATCAGTCCACACATACACATTTTGACAAGAAAAAAAAAGATAATTGAAAGAATGTACTATCATTTGAAAAGCAAAAAAGATATATCTTGCTCATTAATCTATAAACTACCTAGGTAGCATATGAGATTGTGAATTAACTTACAGCAAAAAGCACAGATCCAACTATAGTGGCAAGAGCAACAACATATTCTGGAAAGGTAGTACGCATGGTCCACGTTTTCTCTGATGCAGGACTGGAAGTGTATGCAGAACACTGTTTTTAGGACCAAGGAGAAAATCAGAATGAGAAAAGGCAAAAAAATACTTGTAAGAGCAAAAATATATTGACTTTTGGTGAGAAAGAGAGAGAAACAACAGACCTGATGTGTGTTTCCAATACATTGTTGACCACTGTTGAATTCCCATGTGCTAGGAAATGAGCTTGTGGAAGAAGAGAGATGCCTAACAGTAAAGTCCACCTTCCCAATAATTCCTAATACATCAGTCAGACACATGTCAATATTGATATGAAGCATAAGTGTGGATTTGAAATGCTCACTTAATTGTGGGTTTTCAAAAATGAACAAACAGATTTTGAGGATCATGAATTATCTAATATGCATAACACACCTTCATGAAAGAGCCCTTTGGGCTTGAAACACAGAAACTCGAACTAATGTTAAGGGGTTGGAATTTTATTTAATTATGATTTATTAAGAATGGAGGCAGCTAGAATCAAATTCCTCCCCTTTTATTGTGTGTACGGCTACACGTCTATAACTCACATCAAATTCATATATGACAGAAGCTACTTAACATATCATTTGATGTGAATTTTCAGTGCTTCAACACAGAAACCCAACCCAACCTTAAAATCCTTAATCAACAACAAACAACTTTCCTTACCAAATAATCCTTAAATTAAACATGGCTTTATATAGCAAAGGAACTTCACCAATTGATATCTTTCGGTAATCTCAACCCCCAGCCCCCCCGAAGAACAAAGTAATAAACAGCACAAAAAACCATTTGTCTTTTCCTTAATGTAGGAGTTATAAAATTTACAAGATGGACACACAGTATATAGCTTCACAACCAAAGCAGCACCACCACAACCAATGGATTCCTATGGCTACCAATGAGTGATCACCAGCATGAAACAAACAAAATCCACTCACATTTACACAGATCAACTCTGCCAATTCCACTCTCAACTTCAAAATCTTCATCCCACTGCTCACGCCCATTTAACCATCAAGAAAACATAGAAAATAATCTATAGACACCCAACAGTAAATAAACGTAAGTATGATAGGGCATACGATAAGGCACGACACAAAAACATAGACAGAAATAATAGGCATTGACAAGATGTATGATGTATATATGATATATCATCACTCAAACAACATTTCCATTCAGTATCACATAACTCTCAACAAACCAAACAACACAAACCCACCCACCCACCCAATACTAGCTACCAAAAAAACGCAACCAAATCCAAACGCTAAAACATCAAATCACACAGGGAATTACCATGTTACCCCTACCTCGCACAAAACAGATTCAACAAAAAAGGTACAACTGAAATAAAACAACCAACAAAACCATGAAAACCTACCATACAAAATCCCCAAAACAAGAGCGCACACAATCGCAGTTGTCACCATCCAACACAACGCGCTCTTAATCCGCTTCCCAACACTCCTGCACACAACACAAACAAAACGCATTGCGATTCCTCAAATCAAACACATTTTTAAATTTTTTTTCAACAAATCACGAAAAGTTTAAAACTTTAAAATTTGAATTAGATTAAAAGCACGACGTACTTACTTGTCCTGGTCGCCTTCGTAGTAGAACATGGCAAAGGGGATGACGAAGAAGACGAGGAGCGCGTCGAGGATGTACACCGCGAGCCAGAGGTCCTTCATGGGGAGCGTGAGGTTGCACGCGCCATTGTAGATCGCGTGCCGACAGGCCTGGCGATTGGCAACGTCGGCGGGAAGCATGAGGATGGAGATGGCGGAGACGGAGAGACCCAAAACGACGACGAATTTGGGGAAGTAGGCCTGGTTAACATCATCAGGATGCTGGTAATTGACGAGGAGGTACACGTTAACAAGGAACACGATAACGCACACCACGATCGCCACAATCACCAGCGCCAGGTTGAAGTCCCCCATCCTCGCTGAACGCGATTTGGGAGTTAGGGTTAGGGCTTAATCGGATCTGAAGGGAAATTGGGAATGAAGGAAGGTTTTGGTTACTTGGTTCCGTTGGGGTTGGAACTAAGCAAATACTGTTTTGCCCCTATAGGAGAGGAATGGTAGGCAGAGGGTAAGGTCTTGGAGTAATTTCATGTCTGTTGGTTGGATTGAGAAGTTCAAACCAGGCTGTACTAGCGAGTCCAGGTAGGTTGTCATCGAAATACTATGCGCCATTTGGCAGTAACATTTTTGTTCTTTTTTAGGTAATGTTTTTTTGTTCTTTTTTAGATTGTTTGAATGGATAAATTCTGGTATAAATGTAAAATTCCCGATGTAACTTTTAAAAGTAATTGAATTTAATTTACAAAGAATATAATTTTTTTTTATTTTTTTTATAATTTTATTGTTTTTATGAATAATTAATTGCAAAATAGAAAAATAATATAATTTAAAATATATATAATTTTTGTAAAAATATTATTAAAAAATATATAATAATCAATTTTAAAAAAAATGTTTAATTATTTCTAAATAAAAAGTATTTAATTACTTACTTTATTAAATGATAAAAATAAAATATTTTTTATTTGTTAAAATTTAAAATTACCCAATTAAAAGATAATACTAAAATATCTTGTGAGACGGATTTGAGACTAAAATCTCAGTCAAAACTCAATACACACAATGACGAATGTTTGGTAAAAATTTCACACCAAAAGACCCAAGGAACAAGGCGTAGTAAGTCTGATTGAAAGTGAACAAAACTGGTTTTTCGAAAACAAAACGTCTTGGTTATTCTTCCCTATAACTCCTTTTTGTGATTTGTTTATGTACGTGTCTCCTTAGTTTGATACAAACAACATATGAAAGTACTCGTGTGAATATGTTTGGAATTTTTCAATGCTAAATGGACCCAAAATGAAATTGTAGAAAGTAGGGAAAAATCACAAATTTTAATAGAGGATAACATTGGTTTGCACAACTTTTCGAAAAATTTCTCTCGAAATAATTTTTAATTGAAATTCAACGTAAGAATCAAAACTAAATTTGGGACAAAACGCAACAAATTTCAGGTCAAACGGATGAGTATTCACCTAGGAAAAAAATCAAACAGTTTCACACACAAACGAACCTTTCTTTCAGCGCTGACAGTGATGAATAAAACATTTATTGCAAATCTTGTGGGACGAATTTGAGGCTCAAATCTCAGCCAAAACTAAATACACAAAAGAACAAATATCTGGTAAAAATTCACAACAAAAGACCCAAGGAAAAGGGCGTAGTAAGTCTTAGACCGAGATTTAAAAAAACTGGTTTTTCGAAAAGAAAACGTCTTGTCTTTTCTTCTCCGTATCTTATTTTTGTGATTCGTTTATGAACGTCGCTCCTTACCTGGGTGCAAACAACATATGAAAGTACTTGTGTGAATTTTTTCAATGCAATACAGACCCAAAATAAAATTGCAAAAAGTAGGGCAAAATTTCACAAGTTTTGGTAGAGGATGGCCTTAGTTTGCACAAAATTTCTAAAAAATTCTCCCGAAATAGTTTTTTCCTGAAATTACACGTAAGAATCTCGACTGAATTTGGGACAAAACGCGATAAATTTCAGGTCACCTAGGAAAAAAATCAAACAGTTTCACACACAAACGAACCTTCCTTTCAGCCCTGGCAGTGATGAATAAAAAATTTATTTTAAATCTTGTGGGATGAATTTTGGGGCTCAAATGTCAGCCAAAACTCAATAGATACAATGACGAATGCTTGATAAAAATGTCAGACCAAAATACCAAAGGAGCAGGGCGTAGTAAGTCCCAGACCGAGCATGAACAAAACTGGTTTTCCGAAAACAAAACGTCCTGCCTTTTCTTCCCCGTATCTTCATTTTGTGATTTGTTTATGGACGTGACGCCTTACCTGGGTGCAAACAACATACGAAAGTACTTGTGTGATTTTTTCAACGCAATACGGACCCAAAATAAAATTGCAGAAAGTAAGGTGAAATTTGACAAGTTTTGGTAGAGGATAGCTTTGGTTTACACAAATTTCTGAAAAATTTTCCCGAAATAGTTTTTTCTTGAAATTCCACGTAAGAAACTCCAATCCATTTGAGACAAAACGCGACAAATTTTAGGTCAAACGAATGAGTATTCACCCACGAAAAAAATCAAATAGTTTCACACATAAACGAACCTTCCTTTCAGCCCTGACAGTGATCAATAAAAAGTTTATTGCGAGTCTTGTGGGATGAATCTAGGGCTCAAATCTCAGCCAAAACTAAATAGACACAGTGACAACGCCTGGTAAAAATTTCAGACCAAAACACCCAAGGAGTAAGGCGTAGTAAGTCCCAGACCGAGAGTGAACAAAACTTGTTTTCCGAAAACAAAACGTCCTGGCTTTTCTTCCCCGTATCTTCTTTTTGTGATTCGTTTATGGACGTGTCTCCTTACCTGGGTGCAAACAACATGTGAAAGTACTTGTGTGAATTTTTTTCAGCGCAATACGGACGCAATTTAAAAATTGCATAAAGTAGGGCGAAATGTCACAAGTTTTGGTAAAGGATAGCCTTAGTTTGCTCGAAAATTTCTGAAAAATTTTCCCGAAATAGTTTTTTTCCTGAAATTCCACGTAAGAATCTCCACTGAATTCGGGACAAAACGCCACAAATTTCAGGTCAAACGAATGATTATTCACCCACAAAAAAAATCAAACAGTTTCACACACAAACGAACCTTCCTTTCAGCCCTAGCAGTGATCAATAAAACATTTATTGTCAATCTTGTAGGACGAATATGGGGCTCAAATCTCAGCCAAAACTCAATAGACACAGTGACGAACGTCTGGTAAAATTTCAGACCAAAACACCCAAGGAGTAAGGCCTAGTAAGTCCCAGACCGAGAGTGAACAAAGCTGGTTTTTCGAAAACAAAACGTCCTGGGTTTTCTACCCCATATCATCTTTTTGTGATTCGTTTATGGAGGTGCCTCCTTACCTTAGTGCAAACAACATGTGAAATTAATTGTGTAAATTTTTTCAGCGCAATACGGACGCAAAATAAAAATATCATAAAGTAGGGCGAAACTTCACAAATTTTTGTATATAACCTTGGTTTGCGCAAAAATTTCTAAAAAATTCTCACGAAATAGTTTTTTCCTGAAATTCCACGTAAGAATCTCCACTGAATTCGGGACAAAATGCGACAAATTTCAGGTCAAACGGATGAGTATTCACCCACACAAAAAATCAAACAGTTTCACACACAAACGAACCTTCCTTTCAGACCTAGCAGTGATCAATAAAACATTTATTGTCAGTCTTGTATGACGAATCTGGAGCTCAAATCTAAGCCAAAAACTCAATAGACACAGTGACGAACGTCTGGTAAAATTTCAGTCCAAAACACCCAAGGAGTAAGGCTTAGTAAGTCCCAGACCGAGAGTGAACAAAACTGGTTTACCGAAAACAAAACGTCCTGGGTTTTCTACCCCGTATCTTCTTTTTGTAATTCATTTGTGGACGTGCCTCCTTACCTCAGCGCAAACAACATGTGAAAGTATTTGTGTGAATTTTTTCAGCGCAATACGGACGCAGAATAAAAATTGCATAAAGTAGGGTCGAATTTCACAAATTTTGGTATATAGCCTTGGTTTGCGCGAAAATTTCTGAAAAAATCTCCTGAAATAGTTTTTTCCCGAAATTCCACATAAGAATCTCCACTGAATTCGATACAAAACGTGACAATATTTAGGTCAAACGGATGAGTATTCACCTACGAAAAAAATCAAACAATTTCATACACAAACAAACCTTCCTTTCAGCCCTGGCAGTGATCAATAAAACGTTTATTGCCAGTCTTGTGGGACGAATCTAGGGCTCCAATCTCAGCCAATACTAAATAGACACAGTGACGAACGTCTGGGAAAAATTTCAGACCAAAACACCCAAGGAGTAAGGCGTAGTAAGTCCCAGACCGAGAGTAAACACTGTTTTTCCGAAAACAAAACGTCCTGACTTTTCTTCCCCGTATCTTCTTTTTTTCAGTCGTTTATGGACGTGCCTGCTTACCTGGGTGCAAACAACATGTGAAAGTACTTGTGTGAATTATTTCAGCGCAATACGGATGCAAAATAAAAATTGCATAAAGTAGAGCGAAATTTCACAAGTTTTGGTAGATCGCCTTGGTTTGTGCGAAAATTTCTGAAAAATTCTGAAAAATTCTTCCGAAATACTTTTTTACTGAAATTCCACGTAAGAATATCCTCTGAATTCAGGACAAAAAACGACAAATTTCAGGTCAAACAAATGAGTATTCACCCACGAAAAAAATCAAATAGTTCACACACAAACGAACATTCTTTTCAGCTCTGGCAGTGATCAATAAAAAGTTTATTGCCAGTCTTGTGGGATAACTCTGGAGCTCAAATCTCAGCCAAAACTCAATAGACATAGTGACAAACATCTGGTAAAAATTTCAAACCAAAACACCCAAGGAGTAAGGCGTAGTAAGTCCTAGACCGAGAGTGAACAAAACTGGTTTTCCAAAAACAAAACGTCCTGGCTTTTTTTCCCCGTATTTTCTTTTTTTGATTCGTTTATGGACGTGTCTCCTTACCTGGGTGCAAACAACATGTGAAAATACTTGTGTGAAATTTTCAGCGCAATACGGACGCAGAATAAAAATTGCATAAAGTAGGGCGAAATTTCACAAGTTTTGGTAGAGGATAGCTTTGGTTTGCAAGAAATCTTCTGAAAAATTCTCCTGAAATAGTTTTTTCCTAACATTCCACGTAAGAATCTCCACTGAATTTGAGAAAAAACCCGATAAATTTCAGGTCAAGCAGATGAGTATTCACCCACGAAAAAAATCAAACAGTTTCACATAGAAACAAACCATCCTTTCAGCTCTGACAGTGATTAATAAAACGTTTATTACCAGTCTTGTGTGACGAATCTGGGGCTCAAATCTTAGCCAAAACTCAGTACACACATTCGTCATTGTGTCTATTGAGTTTTGCTGAGATTTGAGCGCCAGATTCGTCCCACAAGGTTGGCAATAAACTTTTTATTGATCATTGCCAGGGATCAAAGGAAGGTTCGTTTGTGTGTGAAACTGTTAGATTTTTTCGTGGGTGAATTCTCATTCATTAGATCTGACATTTGTCGCATTTTTTCACGAATTCAGTGGAGATTCTTACGTGTAATTTCAGGAAAAAACTAGTTCGGGAGAATTTTTCAAAAATTTTCGTGCAAACCAAGGCTATCCTCTACCAAAACTTGTGAAATTTCGCCCTACTTTCTGCAATTTTTATTCTGCGTCTATATTGCGCTGAAAAAATTCAGACAAGTAGTTTCATATGTTGTTTGCACCATGGTAAGGACGCACGTCCATAAACAAATAAAAAAAAGAAGATACGAAAAAGAAAATCCAGGACGTTTTGTTTTTGGAAAACCAGTTTTGTTCACTCTCGGTCTGGGACTTACTACGCCTTACTCCTTGAGTCTTTTTGTCTGAGATTTTCACCAGACGTTCGTCGTTGTGTGTATTGAGTTTTGGCTGAGATTTGAACGCCAGATTCGTCCCATAAGACTGGCAATAAACTTTTTATTGATCACTGCCAGGGATGAAGGGAAGGTTCGTTTGTGTGTGAAACTGTTTTATTTTTTTCGTGTGTGAATACTCATTCGTTTGACCTGAAATTTGTCGCGTTTTGTCTCGAATTCAGTGGAGATTCTAACGTGGAATTTCAGGAAAAAACTATTTCGGGAGAATTTTTCAGAAATTTTCGAGCAAACCAAGCCTATCCTTTATAAAAACTTGTGAAATTTCCCCCACTTTCTGAAATTTTTATTCCGCGTTCGTATTGCGCTGAAAAAATTCACACAAGTACTTTCATATGTTGTTTTCACCCAGTTAAGGAGACACGTCCATAAACAAATCACAAAAAGAAGATACGGGAAAGAAAAGTCATGAGGTTTTGTTTTCGGAAAAACAAATTTGTTCACTCTCGGTCTGGACTTACTACGCCTTACTCCATGGGTGTTTTGGTCTGAAATTTTTGCCAGACTTTCTTCACTGTGTCTATTGAGTTTTGGATGAGATTTGAGCACCAGATTACACAAGACTACCAATAAACTTTTTATTGGTCACTGTCAGGGCTGAAAGGCAAGTTCGTTTGTGTGTGAAATTGTTAGATTTTTTTCGTGGGTGAATTCTCATTCATTTGATCTGAAATTTGTCGCGTTTTTTCATGAATTCAGTGGAGATTCTTACGTGGAATTTCAGGAAAAAACTATTTCGGGAGAATTTTTCAGAAATTTTCACGCAAACCAAGGCTACCTAAACTTGTGAAATTTCGCCCTACTTTTTGTAATTTTTATTCTGGGTCTGTATTGCGCTGAAAAAATTCACACAAGTACTTTCATATGCTTTTTGCACCCAGGTAAGGAGGCACGTCCATAAACGAATCAAAAAAAAGAAGATACGGGGAAGAAAAGCCAGGTCGTTATGATTACGGAAAACCAGTTTTGTTCACTCTCGGTCTGCGACTTACTACGCCTTACTCCTTGCGTGTTTTGGTGTGAAATTTTTACCAGACGTTCGTCACTTTGTCTATTGAGTTTTGCTGAGATTTGAGCGTCAGATTCGTCCCACAAGACTGGCATTAAACTTTTTATTTTCACTGCTAGGGCTGAAAGGAAGGTTCGTTTGTGTGTGAAACTGTTTGTTTTTTTTTCGTGGGTGAATACTCATATGTTTGACCTGAAATTTGTCGCGTTTTGTCCCAAATTCATTGGAGATTCGTATGTGGAATTGAGAAAAAAACTATTTAGGGAGAATTTTTCATAAAATTTTGCGCAAACCAAGGCTATCCTCTACCAAACTTGTGAAATTTCGCTCTATTTTCTGCAATTTTTATTCAGCGTCCGTATTGCGGTGAAAAAATTGACACAAGTACTTTCATATGTATATTGCACCCAGGTAAAGAGACATGTCCATAAACGAATCAAAAAAAGAAGATGCCAGGAAGAAAAGCCAAACGTTTTGTTTTCGGAAAACAAGTTTTGTTCACTCTCGGTCTGAGACTTACTACGCAGTACTCCTTAGGTGTTTTGGTCTGAAATTTTTACCAGACGTTCTTCACTGTGTATATTGAGTTTTGGCTGAGATTTGAGACCCAGATTCGTCCCACAAGACTGGAAATAAACTTTTTATTGATCATTGTTAGGGCTGAAAGGAAAGTTTGTTTATGTGTGAAATTGTTTTATTTTTTTCGTGGGTGAATACTCATCCGTTTGACTCGGAATTAGTCGTGTTTTATCTCTAATTTAGTGGAGATTCTTATGTGTAATTTCAAGAAAAAAATATTTCGAGAGTATTTTTTAGAAATTTTCGCACAAACCAAGGCTATCCTCTACCAAAACTTGTGAAATTTCGCCCCACTTTATGCAATTTTTATTCTGCGTCCGTATTGCGTTGAAAAAATTCACACAAGTACATTCATATGTTGTTTGCACTAAGGTAAGGAGGCACGTCTATAAGCAAATCTCTAAAATAAGATACGGGGGAGAAAAGCAAGGACGTTTTGTTTTCAGAAGACCAGTTTTGTTCACTCTCGTTCTAGGACTTAGTATGCCTTACTCCTTGGGTGTTTTGGTCTGAAATTTTTACCAGATGTTCCACACTGTGTCTCTTGAGTTTTGGCTTAGATTTGAGCCCCAGATTCGTCCCACAAGACAGACAATAAACGTTTTATTGATCATTGCCAGGGCTGAAAGGAAGGTTCGTTTGTGTGTGAAACTGTTTGATTTTTTTTGTGGGTGAATACTCATCCGTTTGACCTAAATATTGTCGCGTTTTGTATCGAATTCAGTGGAGATTCTTATGTTTGACCTGAAATTTATCGCGATTTGTCCCGAATTTAGTGTTGATTCTTACGTGTAATTTCAGGAAAAAACTAGTTTGGGAGAATTTTTCAGAAATTTTTGCGCAAACCATTGCTATCCTTTACCAAAATCTGTGAAATTTCGCCCTACTTTATGAAATTTTTATTCTGCGTCCGTATTGCGTTGAAAAAATTCACACAAGTACTTTCATATGTTGTTTGCACCAGGTAAGGAGGTACGTCCATAAACGAATCACAAAAAGTATATACGGGGAAGAAAAGCTAGGACGTTTTATATTCTGAAAACCAGTTTTGTTCACTGTCGGTCTGGGACTTACTATGCCTTACTCCTTGGGTGTTTTGGTGTGAAATTTTTACCGGACATTCGTCACTGTGTCTACTAAGTTTTGGCTGAGATTTTAGCCCCAGATTTCTCCCACAAGACTGGAAATAAACTTTTTATTGGTCATTGCCATGGCTGAAAGGAAGGTTCGGTCGTGTGCGAAACTGTTTGATTTTTTTTGTGGGTGAATATTCACCCATTTGACCTAAAATTTGTCGCGTTTTGTCCCGAATTAAGTGGAGATTCTTACGTGGAATTTAAGGAAAAATCTATTTTGGGATAATTTTTCATAAATTTTTGTGCAAACCAAGGCAATCATCTACCAAAACTTTTGAAATTTTGCCCTAATTTCTGTAATTTTTATTTTGCGTCCGAATTGCGCTGAAAAAATTCACACAAGTATTTTCATATGTTGTTTGCATTCAGGTAAGGAGGCATGTCCATAAACGAATCCAAAAAAGTAGATACGGGGAAGAAAAGCTAGGACGTTTTGTTTTCGGAAAACCAGTTTTGTTCACTCTCGGTATGGGACTTACTATGTCTTACTCCTTGGGTGTTTTGGTCAGAAATATTTACCGGACGTTCGTCACTGTGTCTACTGTGTTTTGGCTGAGATTTTAGCCCCAGATTTCACCCACAAGACTGGAAATAAACTTTTTATTGGTCATTGCCATGACTGAAAGGAAGGTTCGTCTGTGTGTGAAACTGTTTGATTTTTTCGTGGGTGAATACTCATCCGTTTGACCTGAAATTTGTCGCGTTTTGTCCTGAATTCGGTGGAGATTCTTACGTAGAGTTTCTGGAAAAAACTATTTTGGGAGAATTTTTCAGAAATTTTCACGCAAACCAAGGCTATCCTCTACCAAAACATGTGAAATTTCACACTACATTCTGCGGTTTTTATTCTGCGTCCGTATTGCACTGAAAAAATTGACACAAGTACTTTCCTATGTTGTTTGCACCCAGGTAAGGAGGCACGTCCACAAACGAATCACAAAGAGAAGATACGGCGAAGAAAAGCCAGGACGTTTTGTTTCCGGAAAACCGGTTTTGTTCAGTCTTGGTCTGGGACTTACTACGCCTTACTCCTTGGGTGTTCTGGTATGAAATTTTTACCACACGTTCGTCACTGTGTCTATTGAGTTTTGGCCGAGACTTGAGTCCCCAGATTCGTCCCATAAGATTGACAATAAATTTTTCATTGATCACTGCCAGGGCTGAGAGGAAGGTTCGTCTGTGTGTGAAACTTCTTGATTTTTTTCGTGGGTGAATACTCCTCCGTTTGACCTGAAATTTGACGCTTTCTGTCCCGAATTCAGTGTTGATTCTTACGTGGAGTTTCTGGAAAAAACTATTTTGGGAGAATTTTTCAGAAATTTTCACGCAAACCAAGGCTATCCTCTACCAAAACTTGTGAAATTTCGCCCTCCTTTCTGCAGTTTTTATTCTGCGTCCGTATTACACCGAAAAAATTCACACAAGTACTTTCATATGTTGTTTGCACCCAGGTAAGGAAACACGGCCACAAACGAATCACAAAGAGAAGATACGGGGAAGAAAAGCCAGGACGTTTTGTTTTTGGAAAACCGGTTTTGTTCACTCTCGGTCTGGGATTTACTACGCCTTACTCCTTGGGTGTTCTGGTATGAAATTTTTACTAGACGTTCGTCACTGTGTCTATTGAGTTTTGGCCAAGACATAAGCCCAAGATTCGTCCCATAAGATTAGCAATAAATTTTTTATTGATCACTGGCAGGGCTGAGAGGAGGGTTCGTCTGTGTGTGAAACTGTTTGATTTTTTTCGTGGGTGAATACTCAGCCGTTTGACTTGAAATTTTTCGCGTTTTGTCCCGAATTCAGTGGAGATTCTTACGTGGAGTTTCTAGGAAAAACTATTATGGGAGAATTTTTCAGAAATTTTCACGCAAACCAAGGCTATCCTTTACCAAAACTTGGTAACTTTCGCCCTACTTTCTGCGGTTTTTATTCTGCGTCCGTATAGCACTGAAAAAATTCACACAAGTACTTTCATATGTTGTTTGGACCCAGGTAAGGAGGCAAGTCCACAAACGAATCAGAAAAAAGAAGTTACGGGGAAGAAAAGCCAGGACGTTTTGTTTCTAGAAAACCGGTTTTGTTCACTCTCGGTCTGGGACTTACTACGCCTTACTCCTTGGGTGTTTTGGTCTGAAATTTTTACCAGACGTTCCTTACTGTGTCTATTGAGTTTTGGCCGAGACTTGAGCCTCTGACTCGTCCCACAAGATTGACAATAAATTTTGTATTGATCACTGCCATGGCTGAGAGGAAGGTTCGTCTGTGTTTGAAACTTATTGATTTTTTTCGTGGGTGAATCCTCATCCGTTTGACCTGAAATTTTTCGCGTTTTGTCCCAAATTAAGTGGAGATTCTTAAATGAAGTTTCTGGAAAAAACAATTTCGGGAGATTTTTTTCAGAAATTTACACGCAAACCAAGGCTATCCTCTACAAAAACTTGTGAAATTTTGCCCTACTTTCTGCGATTTTTATTCTGCGTCCGTATTGCACTGAAAAAATTCAAACAAGTACTTTCATATGTTGTTTGCACCCTGGTAAGGAGGAACGTCCACAAACGAATCACGAAAAGAAGATACGGGGAAGAAAAGCCTGGATGTTTGTTTCCGAAAAATCGGTTTTGTTCACTCTCGGTCTGGGACTTACTACGCATTACTCCTTAGGTGTTTTCGGCTGAAATTTTTACCACACGTTCCTCACTGTGTCTATTCAGTTTTGGCCGAGAGTTGAGTCCCAGATTCGTCCCATAAGATGGGCAATAAATTTTTCATTGATCACTGCTAGGGCTGAGAGGAAGGTTTGTCTGTGTGTGAAACTGTTTGATTTTTTTCGTGGGTGAATACTCCTCCGTTTGACCTGAAATTTGTCGCGTTTTGTCCCGAATTCAGTGGAGATTCTTACGTGGAGTTTCTGGAAAAAATTATTTTGGGAGAATTTTTTAGAAATTTTCACGCAAACCAAGGCTATCCTCTACCAAAACTTGTGAAATTTCGCCCTACTTTCTGCAGTTTTTATTCTGCGTTCGTATTGCACTGAAAAAATTGACACAAGTACTTTCATATGTTGTTTGCACCCAGGTAAGGAGACACAGCCACAAACGAATTACAAAGAGAAGATACGGGGAAGAAAAGTCAGGACGTTGTTTTTGGAAAACCGGTTTTGTTCACTCTCGGTCTGGGATTTACTACGCCTTACTCCTTGGGTGTTCTGGTATGAAATTTTTACCAGACGTTCGTCACTGTGTCTATTGAGTTTTGGCCGAGACTTGAGCCCCAGATTAGTCCGACAAGATTGGCAATAAATATTTTATTGATCACTGCCAGGGCTGATATGAAGGTTCGTCTGTGTGTGAAACTGTTTGATTTTTTTCGTGGGTGAATACTCATCCGTTTGACCTGAAATTTGTCGCGTTTTGTCCCAAATTCAGTGGAGATTCTTACGTGGAGTTTCTGGAAAAAACTATTTTGGGAGAATTTTTCAGAAATTTTCACGCAAACCAAGGCTATCATCCTCTACCAAAACTTGTGAACTTTCGCCCTACTTTCTGCGGTTTTTATTCTGCGGCTGTATTGCACTGGAAAAATTCACACAAGTACTTTCATATGTTGTTTGCACCCAGGTAAGGACGCAAGTCCACAAAAGAATCAGAAAAAGAACATACGGGGAAGAAAAGCCAGGACGTTTTGTTTCCAGAAAACCGGTTTTGTTCACTCTCGGTCTGAGACTTACTACGCGTAACTACTTGAGTGTTGTGGTATGAAATTTTTACCTGATGTTCGTCACTGTGTCTATTGAGTTTTGGCTGAGACTTGAGCCTCAAATTCGTCCCACAAGATTAGCAATAAACTTTTTATTGACCACTGCCAGGGCTGAGAGGAAGGTTCGTCTGTGTGTCAAACTGTTTGATTTTTTTCGTGGGTGAATAGTCATCCGTAAACCCTAAAATTTTCGCATTTTGTTTCGCATTCAGTGGAGATTCTTTCGTGGAGTTTCCAGAAAAAATTATTTCGGGAGAATTTTTCAGAAATTTTCACGCAAACCAAGGCTATCTTCTACCAAAACGTGTGAAATTTCGCCCTACTTTCTGCATTTTTTATTCTGCGTCCGTATTGCACTGAAAAAATTCACACAAGTACTTTCAAATGTTGTTTGCACCCAGGTAAGGAGGCACGTCCACAAAAGAATCATCAAAAGAAGTCACGGGGAAGAAAATCCCTGATGTTTTGTTTCCGGAAAACTAGTTTTGTTCACTCTCGGTTTGGGACTTACTACACCTTACTCCTTGGGTGTTTTGGTCTGAAATTCTTACCAGACGTTCTTCACTGTGTCTATTGAGTTTTGGCCGAGACTTGAGCCCTAGATT
>Ga0123342_1003410_pt1 | contig 25527 bp, 10 predicted proteins | sample Turbeawhitnodule_FD_89960 | JGI IMG/M metagenome (GOLD analysis project Ga0123342, IMG submission 89960) | Root nodule microbial communities of legume samples collected from Mexico - Turtle bean Mexico white nodule | ecosystem: Host-associated > Plants > Roots > Nodule | place: Mexico: Nepantla... | reverse complement strand
TATTTTACAAGTTGAATGAAATAGAGAAAAGTTACTCTGCACATTTTGTGTGAGATACTAGTGAGGCTTGTTCCTCTTAGTCTTTAGTCTTATCTTGTGAGAATTTGAGAGCTCTCAAGTGGCGGCTTCTAACACTTATCTTGGAGTCATTTCATCATCTAAGTGGTGTGTTAATCATCTCAAACTCCATTTCTCATAAGCTTCCTTTTCCTTCATCTTTTGCTTCCATTTTCATTCCATTCAATTCATAAATATGTTCTTGTTTTGCTTCCTTATTTCTATTCGGTCATTTCCTTTTGTTATTGCTTTCATTGTTTAATTTCGCACCATATCTTGTCATCATCTTCACCTTATAATTGTGTTTTCCTTTTGCCTATGTGAAAGGAACCTTCACATCTACTTAACCACTTGATTAAGTTAATGTCCAGTGGGGATTTTCCTTAGGTTTTCACTCTTAATTGCCTTAAAAATCTCAATCATAAATCTAAAGTGTCACTTAAATGAACAATCCTAAAATCAACTCACATCATTAAGGGTCAGTATAAGTTGAAAAAACACCATGCAAAGTGGATGGAATTTCTAGAGCAATTTCCATATGTTATCAAAATACAAGAAGGGCATTATAAATATTTTGCTAGATGCTCTATCTTTGAGACATGCCCTCTTTTCTAAACTTGGAGCCCAAATTTTTGGAGTTGAAAACATACCTGAGCTTTATGAGAATGATCAAGATTTTGCATCCACCTTTGCTAGCTGCAAATATAGAGCATAAGGGGGTTTCTATATTTCTAAGGAGTATTTGTTTAAAGAAGGAAAACTTTGTATACCTCAAGGAACACATAGAAAACTCATTGTCAAAGAGTCACATGAAGGAGGTCTCATGAGTCATTTTGGAGTTGATAAAACACTAGAGCTTTCAAAAGGAAAATTCTTTTGGCCCATATGAGAAAAGAAGTTCAAAGACATTGTCATAGATGTATTTCATGTTTAAAAGCTAAGTCTAAGACAATGCCTCGTGGACTTTATATTTCTTTGCCTCTTGCTTATGCTCCATTGGAAGACGTTAACATGGACTTCATTTTAGAGCTTCCCAAGACACAAAGAGGCTTTGATTCCATCTTTGTGATAGTGGATAGGTTTAACAAGATGACTCATTTCATACCCTGCCATAAAGTGGATGATGCTAACAACATCTCCAAACTCTTCTTTAGAGAAGTGGTAAGACTTCATGGTCTACCTAAAACCATAATTTCAGATAGAGATCCAAAATTTGTTATCTATTTCTGGAGAACTCTTTGGAAAAGGCTAGGAACTAAGTTGACTTTTTCAACCTCTTATCATCCTTAAACTGATGGGCAAACAGAGGTAGTAAATAGATCTCTATCAACTATGTTTAGGTCGGTCATGAAAGGAAACCACAAATCTTGGGATCAGTACTTTCCTCATATTAAGTTTGCATACAATTAATTGCATACAATAAAGTAGTCCATAAGACTACTAATATTTCTCCATTTGAGGCTGTATAGGAGAGGATTAAAAATCAAATTCATAAACAAAATGAGAAATACATAAAAAATTACAATAAGAGGAAGAGGGAGATAGTTTTTAAAGAGGAGAATGGGTTTGGTTGCATCTTAGAAAAGATAGACTCCCCAGTAAAAGGAAGTTTAAGCTTAGTCCCTAAGGAGATGGTCCTTTCTAAGTCCTCAAGAGAGTCAATAATAATGCATATAAGTTGGATCTGCCTGAAGAATATGGAGTACATGCTACTTTTAATGTTATAGACATAACACCTTTTGCAGACAGCACAAATGATGAGGCAGACACTTTTGATTTGAGAACAAATCCTCTTTAAGAGGAAGGGGATGATGGTAGAGGCCTCAACTCAGGACCAACAACTAGTGCTATGGCAAGGAGAATACAAGAAGATTGAGACTCTACTATTGTGGCAGAGAGACTCTCTTATACATGTTCAAAAGTGTCATAACCTAGTGTAAATTCTAAAGTAGGATTTAAATTTCCTTGCTTAAAAGTAGAGTATAATTTTTGCTTGTAATTTTGCTTTAAGTAAATTAGGGTTAGTGTTAAGCGTCTAAAACCTACCTATGGTATAATTGAACTTAATTAAAACTCACATTAAACCTTAGGTCGGTCATTAGACCAAATTAGGTCCCATGGTGCACACTTGATCATGTTGGCCTTGTGACTTAAGTTTAGGCACCTAATTCAAACTTTTTTTGCATTTGAATTTCCCACCAAATTGCTTGTAGCTTGGCTGACCCTATCACCTATAAATTGAGGTGCTTGACTAATGTTTTAGTAGATCAAATATATGAATTTTACGTTGCCATATTTCAAGCCTAAACACTCTCTTGTCTAAACATCTTTAGGATAAACATCTTTGGTTTCCTCTTCCACCCCTCCAAGTGAAATGGTCAAACCAATCGCTCTCCATATTCTTCATGGCAACTCCAAGGAATCCATAGCTCCAATGGAGCCATTCTTGACACATCTCTTCCATTAAGCTTTCGCCAATTGTAACTCAATTTCAAGAAAAAACAATTCAGATGAAGGAGATGCTATCATATGTGGAAATGGAACCTTGGGATACATAACAAATTTTTGGCTAAGGGTTGTTGATTTTGATGATGGAGTGAGAATTACTTGGTAGGAATTATATGTGATAAGTATTTTTTTAGTTATGTAAACCTTGAGTTTTTATGAGATGTATTAGATTGATTTTAAATTAATCTATTATTATTTTGTTTTGAATTTTATTTATGTGATATCTTTGTTTAGGACTATATGAAAACGAAACTAATGATATAAAGATGGATAATTTGTGGAAATGAAAATTTTATGCAATACTTTTGATCTTGGTAAAATTATATTTTTTGGATATGAATTTATTATTTAAGACATAGATAATATTTCATACGATTAGTGGTAACTTCTTGGTAATCATACCAATTTGTCACAAGTATTAAATGAACAAAGGTTTAAGTATGGACTCCAGATAGACTTGCTCTGATACCACATGATATGAGTTGATTTTAAGATTACACATTTTATTGGTTGCTCTTTGTTTATGACTTTTAATTTACCAATTATGGTGAGAACCCTAAGAAGATTCCCACTGGACACGAACTTAACCAAGTGGTTAAGTAAGTGTGAAAGTGCACTTCATAAGGCCAAATAGAAAAACACAAGTATATGGTGTGGATGAGGCAAAAAGGGCGGAAACTAACATAAACAAAGGTGAAGATGACAAAATATGGACCGAACATAAAAGATATAAGAAGATGAAAATGAAAATGATATGATAATTGGCGCAAAGAGGAAGCAAGAGGAATAAAAGGAAAAGATGAAGAGATAGAGAGAGCTTATGGAGAAAAGATGATGTCACGCCACTTGGAGCAGAGGGACTCCAAGATGAGTGATGCAAGAGCCGCAACTTGAGATATTATGCACTCAAGATAAGACCTGGATAACTAGAATCGCCACTTGAGATATTACCCACCTAAGATAAGACCCAAAACCATTTAGGAGACTAAGTTCACTAATCACTAAAGCAAAGTTTCTTTACTATTCAAAATCAAGTTGTGAATACATGAGGCAAGACACTCTATTTATAGGAATGGGTGCCTTGGTGGGCAAAATGGGTAAGGGTAAAAGGGGAAAAGAGAGAGGGGCGACCAAGAGGGGGTTGACCAAGGTCAAAACCGCCCCTTCTAGAAGGTAGGTCAACCTTCCTAAACTTATTTGCCTTGTTTTGACCCATTTCGCTAAGTACACTCCCTTCTATGCTATGTGAACCTACTCTAACCTATTTTGCTCTTTGGACTCCCAAAGTGAACCCAATTTATTACATACATGTTTTTGTCTTTTAAGAAGACCAGAAAAAAGAACATTTGATGTTCTGGTCAAAACCCAGTTCTTCTTCTGCTGAGGTCTGTTTGATGTTTGGTGGGGCTTTGACTTGATTGTTGAGATGACTGCTCACAGTATGAATTGTCTCTTGAGTCCTTGGTCATCTTCTTGGCTACTTGGATTGTATCAACATAGAATAATTATTTTTAACTATAAAGAAAATATAAAAAACTCAAAATTTGAAATTAAAAACAATTACATAAAATAAAAAGGCTTGATTTATATAGTGAAAGGTAGATATAGATAGATGATATATAATCAAAGACAATGATGAAGATCGAAGGTAATTCAAATATATAAAGAGATGTCAAAGATTGATTTCATTAACATTTACCATACAATTCACTTTAATCCTTATCCAATAGTTTTGATTACTCTATTAATTTAATGCTCAACGAATTTAATTTAAATATATGTTCTTAGTGCAGAAGTTCTAGATTACTTAAGGAAGATTACAGTTCGTTAGTGAAATCTTCTAAACAATCAACATTAAAGCCAAAGACATAAAAATTGATTTATCATCCTTACCACATTCTTAGGGATAAGTGGTAATAATATTTTTACATTCATCCTAATTAAAATAAGGTTTCCTAACCTTAATTAAAATTATCAAAGTGTGATTTGATTGATTAAGCCAAAACAAGCATTAAGAATAGAGTAAAAACAATTAATCTTAGTGTTTCATACCTTAGCAATATGTTACTTAGGGTTTCATACCTCCATTATTCTATTAATTTCTCTAACTAATCTTAGTGTTCTTTGTTATGGTATTGTGTTGTGATTACCCCTCTAACCTTGAGTTTATAACATTTTGTTTGGGTTTTTGTCTTGCAACCCACTCAGACTATGCCTAGGTCAGGTGTACATTAGCTTTAGTGTCCATGTGACCCTAATAGTTTGTTCAAGTAAGTCGAATTTTTGCTTGAGTGAAAATTCTTCTTCCTGGATTTGCTTATTAAAATAAAATGAAAATAAAAAGGGTAACTTTATGATTTTGTATTGTACACACATCTACATACTTAGTAAAGTTATATATTATAAGATGTTACAAACACCATAATGATTCCTTTTGACACAAACTCTAAGATTGAAAGAAGCACCAAAATTATGTTTAGCAAAAACTAGTTATAAAGTTTGTTAAGATTGAAAAGTTAACAGGTAGCTATTAATAGTGCATATTTGGTTCTATATCAAACAATACCTATTTTGTTTTGAAGTAAAAGTTACAAACAATGTATTTTTATGTTATTTGATTCTATTGAATAATAAATATTTTATTTTGAAGTAGAAGTTACAAACAATATATTTTTATGTTATTTGTTTATTGTTTTATGATTTTTTATACAATACAAACATTTTGCATAATTATGAGGTTTCTAAGATAAATTAATTAATAAAATTTAATATGAGTCACTTCGACTATTTTGGTATATTTTTTGGAACATGAAAGGAGACAACCAAATCCAATAAATTCATAACTTCTATAAAGTGAGTCATAGTCTCACTCAATAAGACTTGATTTTTTTAATTGTATCATGATTTTACACTAATGAGATGAAATATTTCTAATCAAGAATAATGAGTTGATGTTTTTGTTACCTACATGCACTTTCCAAGCTAGGGACTACATATGTTAAGCAAAAACAGTGATAAAGAGGTGTTATGGGTCAAAGTAGTAACTTTAAATCAGTGAGTTCAAGTGTCCCTTACCATTTTGGACACATAATATTTATAGGCATTTCCCCTCTTATTAGCATTCATAGGATTAAGTTAAGTACTGGAAAAATAATTCGAGAGGTAGAAGATATAAGGTACCATCAAACGAGTTCCGACATCTACGGATTTAGCTGTTGCTCAAATTTCCAAAATTTTGGTAACATAGTTATAGTTTCCGCTAATCTCATTAGACATGACAAAGATGATGCCTTGGGACTGACACACCCATCACCTAATGGACAACCAATGACCAACGAACATGTCGACTGAAGGACAATGTTCTATTACCTAACTCTTAGGTCTTAATTCTCAATACTACCTTGAGATGTCCCTTTCGGCACGTACTCAACCAGTCATGACTATCACTCGAAATTCAGAACGATACAAGAGGACATTTGAGTGACACTAAGTGAGAGGTTATTCTCATATAGTAAATATTAGTATAGAGCGTAAAAATTATCAATTTATGATATCTCATTAAGTGAGAAAACTTCAAAGAGTAAAGTCTAGTAAAATTACAAGCATGCTAAGCAAAATTGTAGTTTCAATTATGCATTTATCTTTATAACCAATATTATTTCAATTTAGTACACCATTGTTACTCTTAAAATTAAAATCCTGAGACATATTCTCTTCATAACAAATAACAATAGTTACTAGTTATTAAGTTAGGATTCAAAGTATTTACATTACTTGTCCTTATTATTTAAAGGTGAACAAACATATTAGTCCATGTTTGAGTTGAAATAAACCATAATGGAGTTTATTATGTTTTTTAATTGGATGTTACTTTTTAAGTATTATAATAATTATGGAAAATGTTAAAGTTTCATGTAACTATAAAAAAATAGTTCTCTTGCCTACTATGTTATTATTATTTACAATTACAGTTGGTTTTAGGTGAAAAGTCAATATTTTGCTATAAAAATGACTATTTTTCTTATTTTCCTCTAAAACTTTTTTTCTTCATTGTGTAATAATTCACATAGCTTAAATATTTTTGTAATGTTTAAAGTTGTAATAAGTTTAGAAAACTATAAATATTGTGTGGTTGCTTTTTGATTTTGCATGATTGTACATGTGCATGCACATCATAGGTAAAAATGCCAAAAAACTTACGGAAACATTCTTAAAACTTAAAACAAATTAGGAATTAATTTAAGATTAAAACTTAGATTTCATTCTTAGAATTCATAAAAAATAAATCAAGCACAAAATAATAAATTATCTTCACATTTAGTGTTTTTTATATTTGCAAATTTTCACAAATAATTGATTATCTACTTGGAGTAATCGATTATTCACTCTTAGAAATAAAATTGGTTTACAGAGATAATCGACTTCCTCATATACTAATTAATTATTTTGCTCCTGAAGGAACTTGAATAATTATTATTGTCTAACTGCTTAATAATCAATATATTTTGAAGATAACTCAACCACTTTTTTTTCACTTTGAACTATGTATAATATTGTTATTTTGCAATTAATTTGTTGAAATTAGAAACATAATTTAAATATTTTGGCTATAAGAACCAGTCCCTAATTTTTGGTGATGTAAGGAGAAAAAGAGACCTGGAGTTGAAGGTCAAAGAATATAATAAATTAATAAGAAAGTTAATTGGAGAGTAACCTTCAACCAAATCTCACTAAGTAAATCCAATTCAAGTATGATAAAATAAGATAAAGAAAATATCTACTCCTAATCTACCCAACATACTATTTTTGCTAATTGAATTTATGGAAAAAGGAATTCTAAGAAATACTGGTAGGGATGGTAAACACCGTTGCCACCTTTTTTTTGTGTTAGGTACTATACACCCACTTCACACTTTAATAAATAAATATTTTAATTATATTTAATTTATTTTTAAATATAAAATATTATTTTGTTGGGTTGTCAAATAAAAGTGTTTGTGATGATATATATATATTTTTCTTTTGTGTTAGAATTACTATTTTTTATCTACCCACCCATGATTAAAGATTTCTATTTTTTAAGCCTAATTCCTCCAACACAATAAAACATTGTAGTTCAACACTGATTTTTTTTTTAGTGAATTGTATTCAATAAAAATGTTATTTTAACCGTCATACACTAAAAATATTAATTTATAATTATGATGTAAAATAATGTAATTTTAAAATTATTTTTCTCTTCAATTATAATTGATTCTCAATATATCAACATTCATCTAAATAGTAATAATTTGTTTGCTTCCTTTCCTTGTACTCTGCACATAAATAAATAATAGAGTCAATCCCCACACAATAAAGTCTTATTCATCACCTGACTCAACAAGTGCTATTCATCCCACCCTAATTTTACACCTGATTTAACTCAAAATTATTAGGAGCATAAATTTGACATTAATTTTTGTTTAGCTGGAATCATATAGGCCTTTATACTGTCCTCATGCACAGAGCATCTACATTTGACTAAAAAGTTACCAATCATTTGACAATATGTATAAAAATGTGGAATTTTCTTTTTTCCCAATCTACAACCAGGGCATAACCATTTCTTTCAACCATGACCTGAAAAGAGATATCAAATTGACTTTTTATTTATTTATTTATTTTTACCTTTTTTTAATGTATTAAACTTTTTGTGTCATGACTTTTGCTTTCCTTATTTTTACCTTGGATGAAATGATACATTACTTTTTCTTTTCAAAATATCTTTGTTACTTTAGTATTTGTATCTTGAAACTAGGGTTGACAAGATCATTCCATCTAGACCATTTTGACTTATCATCATTAGTTTGCCAAAAATGGATTAAGAGGTATTCATCTACAAATCATAGACTGTCTCCTTTAAGAGCATTTCACAAGCTAGGAAGAAATTTTAGTCAATTTATAGTAAAACACTCACACTTCAAAGTATGCTTTCTTATACCTTAATCTATATTGACTTCAATAAGATACTTAGTGAATTTGTATGGAATAGATTCATCATTGAGTTCAATCCAAAAAAAAAATACAATTTAGATGCTTTCTTAACCAATGATAAATGTGTGGTCACATTTAAAAATAAATTAGTGGGTAGAATTGAGGATTAATGGACAAAATCGTGCAATCCCTTTTTTAATATAAATTCATTTGTGCTTTACAAGATCTTTAATAACTTAAATTGTATATTAAGCAATAATAAATATGCATTACTTGTTTTCAAGAACACTGGATGAATGAGAAGTTCAGCAAATTGTATAAAAGGCTAACATAAACTACAACTATGAATTCTTTATATTGTAGTGGCATTTTTTCCTTCTCTTGGACATTCAAGGAGTTCCTTGGTAGGGACAATCGTTATGTTATCATGATACCTGTTTTCAATCACAGAACTTGAAATAATACCCTAAGAAAAAAACTAAGTAAAGTGAGGAAAAGAAGAAAATATTAAATATATTTTTAATTTTTTTAGTTCAAATTTTAAATTTTTTTCCACTAAAAAAATTATTGAAACAAGTTTTTCTTAATTTTTTTAAGGTGATAAACTTATTTTCAGTGTGTGAAATAAAACGTTAAAATATTTTATATGGATGATGTTATGTAATAAAATTTACATAAAAAAATTGTTTGTTACAAAAAAAACTAATAAAAAATTATTATAATAATTTTTTAATTATAAATATTCAGAAATTTAAAATTTAAAATAGAGATAAAATTTAATTTTATATTATATTACATGAAAAAAACATATTTAATTCAATAAATTTAATACAAAAGAATAATAGAGCAATGAAGGAAGTGGAGTAGAGAAAAATGTAAGGGCAGGAGTTCCATTTTCCTTTTGTGTGTTGGGTAGGGTGAATTTGATTTATAGGTATAGATAGATAGAAAGATCAGAAATGAATTATTAAGATTGAAAGGATGTGCAACTTTTGGGGAGCAAACAGGGATGGCCCCCTAAACCCCACCCACATAAATAAATTCATAAATATCATATCATCTGTATCCATTAAATCTATATTATTTTCCTTATTGCCTCCCTGCCCATGTCTCCTCCATTAAATTTTTCCCACTCATAATTGTAACCTGTGAGGGGAATAGGATCTCCATAGCTCTAACATTTTTTAAATATCAATTAAAAAACACCAGAAAAGGGCTAAAAGAATTAATATTATAATACATACTTTATTGTATTGCCATGTAACATACTAGATGGTAGATACTACATACACATATATTAATGCTTTTGACAATCCACAAGTATAGCTATTAGCTAGTGCTCTTTCATAATCATCACCATCACCATTCTTTCTCTTTCTTTCTTTCTCTCTCTCTCTCTCTCTCTCTCCCCCCAATCCTCCCTTCGCACACTCTACACGACACAACCAAGCTTGGGAATCATTCTGACTATTCTAATGCACCCTATTGAACTTTGCTCTGACCAAGAGATACCCTTTTTCTGCAATCTTAATCTCCTAGATGATTGACACAGAATTTACATGTACTAGGGCATGAGAACCTTCAAGCTCCTTTTTTTCGACTCCATTTCCATTGCTCCAACATTGCTGATCGGTGAGTTTTCTCTGCCTCACCCTGCAAAAATTGTATCTTTTACACAACCCTTTTCAAAGAACGGGTTGCGTTTTGTTTTCGCACTGGTTGGGCCTGAGCTGAGAAGTTTTGAGTTTGTTTTTTCTTTCTTTCTGAGATGGGTCTGTTATTGCACCCACTGTTTGGCCATTGTTCCAGTTTGGGGCACCTCTTTCTTGGAATGGCTTTCTTTGTGTGCTTTGCTTTAATTTCTCTTTCTCTCTTCCGATGATAGCATCTAGCTTGTGATGGGGTTCAGATTTCTAGGATTTTAATGCACGTGGAGATTCTGGATTCTCTTTTGTACACTTCATGATGAGTCGCTAGTTTCCTATAGTTTTCTTCTGGTGGGTTCACTTTGTATATATCAGTTGAAGATTTGCTGTAGCTTTGGCTTTAAAGGGATTGCAGTCCTAATATTTGATTTAGTGTCAAAGAGGTGTTGATGTTTTGTATGAAAATGTATAATCGATAACTCTTGGGTACCATATTATACTTGAGAGCTTGTATTTTACGTCTTCACTGTAGATGGACTGGCCTTTACAACTAAAGAACTTGCCTAATGATCTCTATTTCCCTTAGGTTGTATTTTGCCTGTCTGTTGATGATTTTTTCTTATACTTTGTAAAAACTAATAGAGCTTCAAGTTGAGATGTATTGGGGCATTCCAGTTTATGTTGTTTGTCTTATGTACATGAAATAGTATTTTTTCACTTTTTAGGTTTACTTTATCCTGATGAAGTTTACTTTGTGTGAACCTTTTTCTTCTGCTGTATAAGCCTATGCGTAAACCTGTATAAAACATGTTCTCTGAACTGTTTTCTCCACCTATGTTGAAATTGGTTTGTTAATTGAAAAATCATTGTAGTTTGAGTTTAACAGGAAATGGCGTTTTGATATGAATAAGTGGATCTGGGTCTTTCATTTTCGAAGTTTATTGAAGATACGTTTGGTGTGATGTAGGAGAATTGACCGATGAATCAGAACCGATTGGACTTAAGAGCTCATCATTCTGGATCGACACAATCAGAGGAGTCCGCTCTGGACCTGGAAAGGAGCTACTATGATCATCTTAACCCTTCATCTAGTCCTTCACACTTGCAACCTTTTGCTGGAGGTGCTCAGCATTCTGAGAGCACCGCTGCCTACTTTTCATGGCCTACATTGAGTCGCTGGAATGATGCAGCGGAAGATAGAGCCAACTATTTTGGAAACCTTCAAAAGGGTGTGCTGCCTGAAACCTTGGGTCGATTGCCAACTGGACAGCAAGCTACTACCTTGCTTGAGTTGATGACAATTAGAGCATTTCATAGCAAGATCTTACGCCGGTTCAGTCTTGGCACTGCAATTGGATTTCGAATTAGAGGAGGTGTTTTGACTGATATTCCTGCTATTCTTGTCTTCGTTGCTCATAAAGTTCACAGGCAATGGCTCAACCATGTCCAGTGCCTACCTGCTGCCCTTGAGGTGGGGAATTTTGGTTCTTCTGGCTATGTTGCAGGTTTCTACATGGCTTTAGTGGATCTCCTCACACTTTTCAATCAAATTGATTATTTACTTTTGTTGTTTTAATTTTGGTTGCCTTTGTATTTTGTATTTAGTATTTTACAGATGGGTAACATATTGCCACCATGGTTTTTTGGATTTATAAATGGAAAAAAAAGAAAATACTTTAGAATGCTAGATATAGGAAAAATTTTAAGTGTTGGCTTGCTGAAACTTTTTCACTATTCTTTTTAACTATTGAGGATTATGTTGGAAATAAACATGATTTAACATAAGAAACAGGTGCAGGTTATTCAGAAATTTTTGGGACACAATGGATGTTTTATAAAGGCTAAAAGCAAAATGGTTTTCCACATGCTGATAAGGCACTAATTAGTCGATATCCTTAAGTTATCTTAAGCCTACAATGGCCTCTTATCAGAGAATAATTAAGAAAATTTCCGGAATAGAAAAAGTAAGCTTGTCTCAGATTATGTGTGTATGAAAAGCTGTGTTGCATTAACATAAAATTTTTCTACACGTTTTAGGTATCAAATGTTTATAAAATATAATCTATCAAACTACAATGTGTTTTTTCTTTTTAGTTTTTTGGCAATTTATTTAAACATATGGTGATAACCTAACTTATTATAAAATGTATTTTCCTCCAAAGTTACCATCTTAAATAAAAAATGAAACTGTTGTAACATTATTTAAGATCTAAAATTTGTTGTAATTTTCAGTGAGGCTTTTCTATTTAGTGATGCTGAAGCATTTCTTTCCAAACAGGGACCAGGAGGTGTTTGGTGTGACGTGGATGTTGTGGAGTTCTCCTATTATGGTGCACCTGCACAAACCAGTAAAGAACAATTATATACGGAGCTTGCTGATGGCTTAAGAGGAAGTGCTTCATGTGTTGGCTCCGGTTCTCAGGTACTTCTGCTTTGAAGAATCAATTTCCTCTGTATTACATTTTCTGCGTACTGAATGCAAGTAAAAGGAAAGTAGCGTGTCTTAATTTGATATTAGAGAAGAGATGTATCATCTTGCTGTATTTTTATGGAATCAATAACACATTTGATATTAACACTTCTTCCTTTTCCAAACAGATTAGATGATAATGGTACCAGTTAATATAACTGTCATTTCTCTAAAAAATTTGGCATTTCCTCTTGGTTCAAATCATGAGATGGCGATAAATTTATTTTGTTATATGTACTATAGATTTTATTTTATGTTTCCGCCCAGTCATTGGTCTATGGTGGAAAATTCTCAAGGAAGTGTTATTGCTATACAAATAGAAGCATGTATATAAATGATAAAAGGCACAGTTGTTACTATTAACCGTAACAGATAGGGGTTCCAGTAATAAGTATTTGTGTCTTCTTGTTCCTAGCTTTTCGTTGTGGTTGTACTCACCTGTATTCTCAAGTCACCTAAATTGAAGTTACAAATGTCATGTTTTTAATGGACTGAGATAATAGTTTTCCATCACAGAAATACATTTCTTAAGTATGAAATGGTCGCTAAAATGGTTGAGCAGTCATATTTGCAAACAAATAATTCTCTATTCAGGGCATTGATGGTTATTCTATGCTGTTGACAAGTAGCTTCATTCTTTCACTAGATAAATAAAGGATGCTATACGAAACTCATTTCATTTGTTCTTGTACTTTTAAATTGTTCAGATACTGCTTTGCTTAGATTTGTTCATATTTTTATTTTTTTCCAAATATTGATTTCTGCTCCTTTATTACCTTCCTTGAACCTTGATCTAATGCTGGCATCTATCTGATGTCTCGGTAATTATTTCCCCCTTTTTCCTTTATAATGTCTCCCCCTCTAAGGTTGCAAGCCAAGAGACATATGGAACCTTGGGTGCTATTGTCAAAAGCCGAACAGGAAATCGAGAAGTTGGCTTTCTAACAAATCGTCATGTGGCTGTTGATTTAGACTATCCAAACCAGAAGATGTTTCATCCATTACCACCCAGCCTAGGACCTGGTGTATATCTTGGTGCCGTTGAGAGGGCAACATCATTTATTACTGACGATCTTTGGTATGGGATTTTTGCTGGAACAAACCCAGGTAATGTTTGTATATCATGAATATTTTACCTGTGGTGGTCAACATGCTGAAGTTCTCAGTCAAGCTATTTGTCAATCTTAAACTTTGGAGTTTTTCTGCCAATTATTTCTTTGAAGTGTTATATTGTTTAGCTTGACATGAAAAAATTGTGCCAAATAATCCGTTGTGTTCTCCCTGTACTTTCTCCACAGTAACGACTACACTGCCTGAGATGGGAACAACCCTATAATGTAATTTTGGTTTCACTTTCATCCCAGCATTACATTATACGCTAAATCTAATTCTTTCACCTTACCTGGAGATGTTTCACTTTAGTAGTGATTTAAGTTCTTATAATGACATAAAAGGGTATGTTTGAGCATCTTTCCAATTCCTAAGTTGCATGTGAAATTCATGATATTCTCATTTTGATTTAGTTGGTTATGATTCTGACTAAGAATTCTGTTGGATCCTAACCCTTGATTATTGCACATTCACATTACAATTTTTTATTCTTGCAGAAACATTTGTGCGAGCTGATGGGGCCTTCATCCCATTTGCAGAAGATTTTAATATGAACAATGTAATTACAACTGTAAAAGGTGTAGGTGAGATTGGTGATGTAAACATCATCGACTTGCAGTCTCCAATCAACAGTCTCATTGGAAGACAAGTGGTTAAAGTCGGAAGAAGTTCTGGTTTGACTACAGGGACTATAATGGCCTATGCCCTAGAGTACAATGATGAGAAAGGGATTTGTTTTCTCACCGATTTTCTTGTTGTTGGTGAGAACCAGCAGACATTTGACCTTGAAGGTGATAGTGGCAGCCTCATTCTCTTGACTGGACAAAATGGGGAGAAGCCACGCCCTGTTGGCATTATCTGGGGTGGGACAGCTAATCGGGGTCGTTTGAAACTGAAAGTTGGTCAACCTCCAGAAAATTGGACAAGTGGAGTTGATCTTGGTCGACTTCTTGATCTTCTTGAACTTGACCTCATTACTACAAATGAAGCACTCCAAGGTTTGCTAACATTCAGTTAATAATTCAGTTCCCTCAATTAATAAGTATTAAAAGGCTGCAGTTTCCAGTGTTTTGTTGTTTCACAATTGTTTGGAACTTTATGGTTTAGGCAAGGAAAATGAAAAAGAGCAAAAAAGGATAGCTATGTATTTTAAGATTAAAATGTTACGTATAGATGATGCATTAACCTAATGCACCTATTGATACTATTAATTAGGTCAAGCACTAGACTACTAGCACTTCTAGTACAGTCCTTCATATTACTACTGAGTAAAAACTACTAATATATTTTCTAACACCTCTCCAGCCTAAGCTGATTACAGGTACCAAACCCATTAACAAAAGCAAAGAACATTGCAAACTTCTAAATCAATTGAACCGATCTTAAAGAAATTTGGAACTAGTACTTAACTGATGTAGCTCAGAAATCTGCACACCCTGTTGGATCAGACAGGCGCTGAGCAAATTGTTGATTGTATTTCTGAATGCCCTGTATAGATTTGGTGTTAGGATACACAAAAGAGAAATTAGTTAGAATTAGAATAGTCATGAGTTAGTTACTTGAGGTGCTAGTTAGATATAAATAAGAAAGAAGGAGTGGGGGAGGGGGCAGTTTGATTTTTTTGTAGATTGAGCATTAGCTCTTTGTGAAGGGGAAGAAGCCCTTGAAGGAGAGAGTGCTCTCCTATTTCTTGTTCTTTTTATTCTATTCAATAAAAACCTTTATTTTCTCCTCTTTATAATTCTTGGTTCCTAACATTTGGGCAATGCTATTTATACATCATCCTAGACCCTTCTATTCTTTAGGCCTTTCAACTAGTCAACTAGCAACTTTTGCTTTTTCAGAAAAACTCTCAACGTACTACCAAAAAACGGGAAAGTGACGAAAAATTACCAATATGCAGTAGGATGACTAGTCTTGGATTTTGGTTAAGGCTTAATTCAACCACAAAAGCTAGTACATGAGGTGAGGATTACTCAAGGCTTTGTAAGCTTCACTTTAGCTACCTATATAGTTGATATGTGATCTCAACTACTGCTGGAAGATGGCTCCTTTCTTCTCCTTGGGGCACCACAAGCAAAAGACGCGAGTTTATAGAGTCTGTTAAAATATATCGTAGATTACTTTTTATGAATAATTTTCATATTTTCTCATCATCTCTCAGGATTTGTTACCAAATTTCTTTATTCCCTCATTAGTTAGGATCATGATTAGAATATTTGTTCAATCACCACTCCACTTCTGAGTTCCCTTATAATTTGTATTTTAACTCCATTCTTCCTTTTCCTCTTTCAAATTACTGTTTTCTCCCGCTGTGTCATCTTTATGGCTTGGAGTTTGTCCGAGTTTTGATCTCCCCCACCATGCATTTTACCAGCATGTTTCAAGTAGCTTGACTCCAAGTTTCGTATCCTCATCTAAAGCACCCATTTGAAATAGATGGAAGCTGGATTAAATGACAGCAGATTACAGAAACTACAACATTCTCTTGCTGTCCCAGAGTTGAGAAATTTTTAGAGATTAAATGACACTCCCATAACACCACTGCACCAGTACAGTTGAATTTGAATGATAAAAACCAGTGAGTATGTACTCAGCTGATAAATGTTGTGTATGTATAACACATGAATACAAAGCATATCTCAAAGAGGGAGGCTATAGCCTATGTTCCTCAGCCTAAAGCTAGGTACACCCAAAAACAGCTTTATGGAAGCCGTACAATGACAATCATAATTTTAACTCTCCTCAAGATGGAGCATATAAATTGTATGCATCAACCTTGAAACATATAAATTGAATTCTAGGCCCTCTCAAGGACAAGTTCACAAGTGGCCAGCGCCGTAGATTTATATTCAGCTTCTGTACTGGATTGGGCAGCATTTTGTTGCTTGCTCATCTAGGAGATATTATTCCTTCCAATGAATACACTATCCTGTGGTGGATCTTCTGTTAATGGAATAACCAGCCCAAATACCCTATAATTTGAGTATTTCCTTTGTCCTCATACAACAATCCTTGTCCTGGAGTCTTTTTGATGTATTTGAGAATAAGAATTACAGCATTTCAGTGATCAATGTGAAGATTTTACATGAATTGAGTAACAACTCTCAACATAAGAAATACCAAATCTTGTAATATTGAGAAAAAATTAGTTTTCCCATTAGCCTCCTGTATCTTTTTGGATATGAAAAAGTTTTTCCTTTGTCTACCATGAAATTTTGATTTGGATCCATTGGACTATTAATAGGCTTTCAATTTGCCAACCCCGTCTCCTCTAGAATGTCAAGAACATATTTTCTTTGTGAAATAACAACACCTTCCTCTGATTGAGCCAACTTTGACACTCAAAAAGTATTTTAGAAAATCAAGATCTCTAGTTTGAAGATGATTGAGTAAGTACTCTTCTAGTTGAGAGATCCTAATGGTATCAATTTGTGTAATAACTATATCATCAACACAGACCATTAGATTAACACACTTTGCAGGAGAAGTATGACAATACAAAATTGAATGATCTGCCTCACTTGGTTTCAATCCAAAAGCCTGCATGGTAATTTATCAAACCAAGATCGGGGTGATTGTTTCAGACCATGAAGAGAGCGACATAATTTGCCCACTAGACTAGACTCCCCCTAAGTAACAAATCTAAGAGGTTGCTCCATGTAAATTTTCTCCTCACGATCACCATGAAGAAAACCACTTTTAATGACAAGCTGAAGTGGCCTATGGCAAAAAGAAATCATTGCAAATAAGAGCCTGACTGTGCTGAATTTGGCCATGGAAGGGAAAGTAACACAGTAGTCAAGTCCATAAATTTGTGTATATCACCAACTGAACTTTAAGGCAATCAACTTTGCCACTAGGTGCAACTTAAACTGCATAGTCTGATCTACAACTAAAAATCTTCTTTCCAGAGGGAAGAGGAACAAGCTCCAACATGTCATTGCTTGCAAGAGCTTTCATCAATCATGGCATGTCACCATCTAGGATGATCAAGTGCCTCATGAATAGTTTTAGGAACAATGGAAAAGAAGAATATAATGAAGACAAACAATGATAGCTCAAAATTATAAACATGATATGGATTACGAGTAGACCAAATACCTTTCCTAAGAGCAATAGGCCAATCTGAAGTAGAGTAATGTGGGAGTTGATGGAGAAGGATCTATGGCATGGGAAGCTGTTGGAGGAGGATCTGAATCATGAGAGATTTCGGGAAGAGTGGGAGGAGTTCTCATATGGATGGTATTGAAGGAAAGGTGGAGTAATGTTTGACTGGTTTTCATTAGGGTTGGAGCCAAAGGAAGCCAAAATCATTAGAGGGCCAAAGGTTGGAATATGGAGAATATGTTGAATGAACACAAGAACTTTCATGGAGGATGAGAAAAAAGGGGTGTTTTCTTTAAAAATGCAATATCTGCTGACATATAGTATCTTTTGGTAGTTGAAGAGTAGCATTTGTATCTCTTTTGAAGGTGAAAATATCCAAAAAAACATATTTAGTAGCCTTTGTTGAGAGTTTGTCTAAACCTAGAGAGATATTATGAACAAAACAAGTACAACTAAATACCTTAGGAAACATGTGTGCCTGGTGAGGGCCCGACAAAGATCGCATGGAAGAGCTTTTGGTCATGCAACTACTGGGCTTGGGTTACGCTCCTCGAGTAGTACCTAACACTTACTTTGCTGGACAGAAAAGCGGCGGAGGCAGGCAACCGGAGACAACGGACATTGGTGGTCTGGTGACTATGCTTTGATAATGACTCAATTTGAATGATAAAAATCAGTGAGTTTGTACTCAACTGATGTATGTGTGTGTATATATATAAAAGATGGGTACAGGCATATCTCAAAGAGGAAGACTGTTGTCTATGTTCCTTAACCTAAAGCTAGGTACACTGAAAAACACCTTTATGTTAGCGGTATACTACAATAGCAATCATAATTATAACAAATACAATCAAAGTAGCATATACCTTTTCCTTACAGAAACTATTGCATGTCATTTATTATTTATTGAATATAGATATCAGAGGAAATAACAATATTATTGTATTTATATCACGAACATTGTTATATCTGTCTAACAGAAAACAGCTCAGTCAAAACCGAAAAATGAAGGTAGGTATGACTGTTTAACAGAAAAATAAAGACAATTGATATCTTACACACCCAAAGCTCAATGAGGATGAGAAGGAAGAATCTCAGTAACATTGATCTTGTCTCTTGGTAAAAGAAACTGAGCTGATGAGCAAGGCTTGTTAAGTACATTGCCCCACTGATCCTGGGCTGGAACATTGAACAACAGAACTTCATATCCAGAACATTCTCACGTACTAAGAAAATATCAAATTCTGTACGTTTAGTTTTTGTATGAAGAACGGGATTATGAGACAACAAAATCAGTTTTGTGGGATTGAATTAGTCCCAAACCCACATTCTAATTATTGTTAAATTGCCTATTCTGGTAGGCTCACCTGGATTGGCATGCATTTGTTGATGTGGGTATTGGGCATTGCCTACCTTAATTCTTAAAGTGTGATTTTGGGCAATTTCGCATAGTATGTTTTAGGTTTAAGACAAAATCTGACACTACATTTCCATAGAATAAACTTTCCAAAATTATTGGACTCTGGATATCTGATGCCTTGCCATCTGCCCTTAGCGTATTTGAGTCCTTTCCAGCCAGGCAGTCACCATCCTTTGATCTCAGTTCCCAAAGCTTCATGAATTATAAGCACCGAATCTTTGGTCTATTTTTTTCTCTAACTGTTCTGCAGTGTGTGGTACTATATGTTTCCAGCGGACGCGCTTGTCTCCTTGGCATTGTGGGTGGAAATAGGTCAGGTCTGTCAAAATCCTATGACCTAGTTTGGCCTGTTTATTAAAAAGGCCAGGTTTAGGTTTTTTAAGAAGTTTTTTTTTTAAACTGAAAAGGTCAGATTTTATAATAAGTCTTTATGCCTGTCAGACTGAGCTGTTTATATATTTATAATATATAATATATGATACATATATTTTAAACACATGTGTATATACACATTGTACTATTAATGATAAATTTTAAGCTTAATTATTTTTTTAGTTCCTCATAAATTTTGGTATTTTCAATTGTGTCTCTATTAAATTTATTTGGTGTTCTTACCGAAAATGAGCTTGGGAGTGCTACTCGGTGATAAGAGGGTTGTCTCTTGAGGACGAGTTCCAGCTGGTCTCCAATGCCAAAGGACACCAATTGAAGCAATAAATAGTTGTTACACGGCTAATTCAAGGGGCTCATAACAATCCACTTAAAAGACACCACCTGATTAACCTATATATATATATATATATATATATATATATATATATATTCACTCTCTAGGAAGTACATCAGCATCTTATCTCTTACTTTGAACTCTCATACTATTGAGAACTTGTTATCTTTATGCTCTTACTGACTTGAGCATCGGAGAGTCATTTTCAAATGGACCTCTCCTTTTGCATTGAAGACCAACTAGAACTCGTCGTTGAGAAACAACCCTTTTTTCACCGAGTAGCACTCCCGAGCTCATTTTCAGTAAGAACATGTGGCGCCTACCGTGGGGCCGAAAAGGTTCCTTAGCCCCTCAACTAAGGGGAATCCTCCCCTTGGACCTCCACAGGGGGGCTTGTTTCGATATGTCCAATATAGTCCCACATCCCTCAGGAGTCGAGGCCAATGACAATTTATATACTCCTTTCTCCTCTAATCCACTGAGGTGCCTTTTAAGGATAAAACTGTGACGGAGCATTGACCTCCAAAACGGACAATATCTCGGATGCGGTGATTGACCCTAGTGATGTTATCTCTCGAACTTGAGGTCGGAACAATTGTACTTAGTAATTCAAATTTTTATACTTTTCTTTTCTGTCATTTAAATTTTCCAATAATTTGATGACGTGGTTGTTATTTATCTCGTCGTCTTGGTTTACTTGTCTCTATGTGCTAAGAAATGGAAGTTTTGTTAATATAAAATGATATTATAGTTAACATAAAAAAACAAGTGACTTTCATTGTTTTTTATTGAAAACATGTTGGATAACAACAGACTTTTGGTGTTACCTACAACAATGGTAGTGATGGTGACAATCCCTTGTTCGTTGTAGGTGATGATGTGAAAGTCATTGGGAGCGTGTCGACATTATTATCCAAAATGTTTTCAATAAAAGCAATAAAAATCACTTGTCATTCTGCAAAAACGATAATATCATTTTTTATTAATCACCACACTCACATTGACAAGTAAGCAAGATGACAGAGTAAGATAATGATCATGTCACTCAGTTAACTGAAAAATTAAATGATAGTCTCAATTGGAAAATATAAGAATTGAGTACTTAATTTATTTTTTTATTTTTTTTATTTTTGATCAGCAAATTGAGTACTTAATAGAACAAGTTTTTTTTTATAAGGACTCAATTAAAATACAGAAATTTATGAGGAATTTAAAACTTAATTAAGCCTAAATTTTATATTAAAAATAATATAAATTTATAATTTTAAAATGTTAGTCATTTGGATTTTTGGGTAACCCATTGTCATTGATCCATATTTCCATCCCTACTTATAACTAATAAAAAATTTATTAGTTTATTCAATCTAAATGTCAGTTATATAGTACAAGTAAAGAAAATAATAAGATTACAAAAATTAAAGTGAAGTGAAATAATAGAAGAAATAAGTTGGATGGATACACACAATTTAATAATATTATTTAATTATAAATTACTATTAGTATAAATTTTAAGATAATTATGATAAAATTTAATAAATTTATTATATAATAATTTATAATTAAATAAAACCTATTTTTACTGTTACTATATAATTAAATAAAAACTATTTTTGTTTACCTAGTTAAGACTTATTCACTTGTTTGTACGTCATTCCATACACAGGTTTTCAAGAAAGATCAGACTTTTAAACTTGCCAGACTGAGGCTTAGAAAAAAATGCATGTAATAGATAAATAGGTCAGACCCAGGTTTAATAATAATGATGATGCAGACCATGTTTTGCCCTGTCAAAGCCTGACCTGTTTCCACTTCCATTTGGCATCCTCATCCTAGATCTGCCATTGGTTTGTTGGTTTCTGAGCTCAGGTCTCCCTGCTGTTATTTTCTTTTGCCAATGTTTGGTTTACTTTCTTTCTACTCCACTCTTCCCACTTTGGTATTGGACACTATGAGAGAAATCAGTTGATCTCATGGCTTTCCTAGAGAGATTAACTTGGCCCCTCAACTTCTCTAGAATTATTTGTTGGCCATGCAGCTTTCCCAGATAAATCAGCTTGAACCTGCTAGTTTCCCAGGACCCTGCGGCTTGCCAACAATTTTATTCATCATAGTCATTGAGTATTGTTTAACCAATTTTTCTATTCAATTATGGTTCAAGGGTCCTTATGTGGCAATATTTTATCCAAATATTCCTATCATCGTTGAGTGCCTGATATCTCTCCCAAAACCAACCCTTTCACTCTAGAACTGAATGCCACTAGTCTTCTTCCCCTATCTATTTGTAGCTTACTGTGCCCATTATATTAAAAGTGTGACCAACAATTATTGAATGTGACTTCTTCAATTAACAGAATCATTGGACTTACCCAACAGTACTCTCAGTAAGCATTCACCTCATACTGAACGTGAACAGCTTATGGCAGCTGAAAATAAAGCCTCGTCAGGGTTTCATTGTTTGAAGCATGATGAAGAAGAATGCTGTCTACCAGGGTTCCATACATTCAATGGATATGTGATTAGCAATTACCCTTTTTTAAACTGTTCATCCCCTTGAGTTTTTTTTTGATCCATATAATTTTTGACTTCCAATTTCTGGTTCAGGTAGTTTCAATCTTGTCCTCCCTCCCTCCAGGTTATAGTATTCCTATGTGATTGATCATCACAAGGCTGCAGTGTGAATTTCCATTCACCTACCAAGTCTGAGTCCAGAGGCTGTATTTGACTTGTTCTTTTCTCTACAGTATGTCTGGACCTTTCAATTGTCCCATTTGGCCTCATCAGATCAAAATGTTCTTTCCTCTTGTATTTCTTCATCTTTTATCCAAGGCAATCGTTTGCGTGTCACCTGTGTTGTGCACCCACAAAAATAGGGGCTATATGTACAGGGAGTGGGTTTCTTCTATTCTCACCTCCTTTGCTTTTGGGTGAACCTTCTATATTTCCTCTGCCTGGAAAATTGCACATCATTTATGTTTATTTACCTCCAAGCTGCTTATTCTTTGCACTTCAAACCCTCGTATTTTCTGTTTTCTTGCACTCAAGAATCTTCACCCTGTCCTGTTCAATTGTATTTAGTTTGGAACTGCTTGAGGATATCCTTCTCAAAGGAGTCACATTTTAATGGTGCCATTTCCACCCAAGCTATCGAGATCATAAGCACTTTATAGCACTAACTGACTTTTGTTAGTAAATATGAAGAATATCCAATAATATCTAGATTTTTGTATTTTAGAATAATTTAGAATATGTAGATCATCATCTCATATGATTAGTTTCAATATTTCTTAATTTTTCTTGATTTATTTTCTTATTTAGTTAGGATTATGATCTAGTATTAGTACAAATAAGGGTTTGTGCCATATGTTGTCTTACAACAACACATTACAATATTGAAGAGAATATTACTTCTAAGCTTTATTCTCTCAATTATTTTCCTCGGTACCTAGAACCTTATAATTTCAAAATGGTATCCTAGCAGTAGTATCTTCCACGACCTGTCACTATTTTTCTGCCAAGTTCTATAAATCTAGAGCTCTACTTTATCTCAATGACTATTTCCCTCATTTGTAGTCACTCACTGTGTTTCATCTTCTGTTCTTAGCACCTCATCATGTCATCCTCCAAGCATCTGGTTTGTAAGCCCATTATACGCTGTCTAATTTTCATTCACATGGCTGAATGACCTTTAAGCCCCTTATAATCTCAAGCTCCAACTGAGAAAAAATGTGATGAAGTTTGAGTTTTCTACTTCTGCTATATAGTGAATGCCATATGTAGAGGGTTTAAGGCATTGCCCTCTTTGTCAACCATTTTTAGAAATGGAGCTGGAGCATCAGTAGAAATATCCTAGCTTATGATGATTTATTTCATTGTTAAACATTTACAGCTGACTTTTCCTTTTTTTGTCATTTTTGTAGCTGCGGTGCTAGAGCAAAGAAATGGTCCCGCTGCTGGAATTGAATCTACAGTTGCAGAATCCTCTCCAGCTGTGATAATAAAAGAAAAGCTGGAAGAGAGCTTTGAGCCTATTTGCTTGAATATCCCACATGCTCAAGTTGAAGATGAACCCTCACAAAGAATCAATCCATCATTAAGGGGCTGTGGGTTTCATATCAGAAATGAGATTGAAACACATCCAAATGTAGAACACCAATTCTTACCAAGTTATGCGGGCAAGTCTCCAGTGCGTCACAGCTACCTGAAAGAAGACATGGAGCTGAAGAGTTTAGCTGACCTTAGGCGTGTCCCTGGTGAAGATAATTTTGTTTCCTTGCATTTAGGAGAGCCGGAAATGAAGAGAAGAAAGCACTCAGATCCTTCCTTTTGCATCAAAGAATTAAAGTAACTAGTAGGTTTAAAGATGAAGTAAAATGCAGCATATATACTAGATGAAGCGACTGCCTCATTTGCATGGCCGTTCTGCTACAGAAACGCAAAGCCTTTAGCATGTGGTGCCTATTATGGGAGGAGCTTCAAAAGCAAAGGATAAACAAGGTTCACTTCTGGATGATATTCTTATTCTTTTTTTTTTTCCTTTTATAAATCTTGTTTCGGCAAAGTGATATTAGTCACTTGTGGGTTATATATAATATTTTATAGAGGACAATTAGCTTGTACTGTGTTGAATGATTTATACCACTTTTGTAGACTTTGTATTATAAGCACTCCTGATGGAGAAGCAGCTATTGTAAGTTAACAGAATATGAAAAATATCTTTGTTAAGCAGCTTCGGTTCAGTATCATGTTATATCCTCATACTTTCGGTTTCTAGTGTCATGCCTGAAATTCTTTTCCTTTTACTTGATAGTTAATGTATTTATGCAAAAGGCAATTTAGCTTCTAACCCTTTATGGTGGTCTTTTTGTTGGAGCTTTGAAGGATGAGTTTGTTTTTCTTTGTGCTCACATTTTCTAGTTGGTAATTTTCTTTCAGGCAATGGCCTCAATAGCAAGCTCGGTCTTTTAAATTTGTGCTTGACAAAAGACTAATTGAGTATTTAGTTGCAACTCTGCATTAGTTACATTTCGTTTTATAACCTTGTATAGTCAAAAACATTAATTAATTATTATTTTTTTGTATGATTAAGTACGTTTTAAAAATATATATTCAACCAAGAAATATACGATGTATAGTTTGAACTGCTGACTTAATGAAGTGTGTTTTTAATGTTACATATGATGAAGTCGATGCAACCTAAGTAATTTATAACATATTTGGTCATATTTACATATTTAAAATACACAACTCCATTGTTCGAGTCCATTGTTCGAGAGGTTGCAGGAGACCTAACTTTTAAAAATCAACTTAATCACAATTGTTTGAGATTATCTAATTCCCATCTTCTTTTGAGTTCACATCTTTTTTATTTTTTTTTTCTATTTTTCTTATTATTTTTTTTTCATTAATAGGAATAGAGTATTTCTATTTTCTTTCACTATCAGATCCTGTCATTCCCTTTTTTATATGTATTGCATCTATGTTCTCTTTCCTTAAACATGCTAAAGGG
>Ga0123342_1003409_pt1 | contig 25528 bp, 14 predicted proteins | sample Turbeawhitnodule_FD_89960 | JGI IMG/M metagenome (GOLD analysis project Ga0123342, IMG submission 89960) | Root nodule microbial communities of legume samples collected from Mexico - Turtle bean Mexico white nodule | ecosystem: Host-associated > Plants > Roots > Nodule | place: Mexico: Nepantla... | reverse complement strand
TGTTCTTGGTTTTAAGGCCTCACCTAACTTACGACTATACTATTAAAAGTTATTAAATAAAATTTAATTTTAAAAGATAAAAAATAATTATTTATTATATTAATTAAATTAAATATTATTTTATAAATTAAAATAAATTGTTAGTGATAAATAAAATGTTGTTAAACTAAATATCAAATTAGTAATTAGTTTATTTTTTTTATTATTAATAGAAATTATTTTAAATATCAATAAATTTTTTAATGTATAAAATAATAACTAATTTAGTCATAATAATAATTAATTAATTCTTTTTAAAATTTAATTTTTATTTAATGATTTTATAGTAGTAAGGTGACTTTTTTTACACGATTATTTTATATATACCTTTCACATCCATCTCAATATGTCTTTTATACATGTCTTTAACAATAATGATATATAACCAATGATTTGTTATTAAAACAAATAACAATAACTATCTCTTGTAGAAAGCCATATTGTGTTTTTCTCAACAAGGTGCAACTGTCTTTCTAGCATACCTGATCACACTTTTGATATGCACTCTTAAAGAATTAAGTTAGAGTGTAAATATAGCATAGAAAACTATTTTTTTTTATCGATAATAAAAATAAAATAAATATAAATATTTGAGGGATATTTTAATTCTATTACACAAGTTAATTAGTAGTCTAACATATAAGTTTCAATATCCAACCAAAACATCCTAGCAAAACCTAACTGAGCCAAAACCTAATAGAAAATTACAGCTTAAAAAACGCAAAATTTCAACCCTACCATATATAAATCTTGAACAAATATCATAAATTAATTTGCACTTATTTATTTTAGGGTTTAGAGTAAATTAAAAAAATCAACTATAAAACGACAAACTTTAAGTTTAGGGTTATATATATAATATGTTTGTCTCCTATTTAGTATATACGTTTTAACCCTAATCAAATTAGTTACTTAATATTCATCCATATCAAAGATTGTGTCAGATTAAATTTTATTTAGAAATATCATCTATTCCATATTCATGTATGCAATGGTATTTCATTCCATTGTAAATTTTGACTAAATTAAAGCCTATAACACATGTCTGATGCAGTAGATGTGTTACAGGTAAGTGAAGATGCTGCACAGCTACTGTTGGAGATAAGTGAGAAAGTTTGGAATCAGTAGGAACTAAGCGTTTACCAGATGTTGCTCCAGGTTTATTATACCCATGTATATGTTTTGGACACATCTCTATTGTATTGGCTTATGTTAGAATATTTTTGGACAGTAGAATAGGAATTTTTGTACAAGCCTATTCAAGCATTTTATGACTAATGTTTTTAGAATTTCCTCTTTGTTTTGTTGTTGACTTGAGTGGGAACTTTAATTTATTTTTTCTAATAAAAAAATGTCTGATACTGAAATATAGAATAAAATTTGTCTTAAACCTAACTCGAAACTGTTCCAATAGTTATTCCGGCTTTTTTTTTTCACATGCATGGGTTAAGTATGTTTGTATTTGCCATGGGTCGTTTCCAAACATCTGAACTGGTCTAGGGCAAACTTAAAGTTTCTATAAATGCAGAGCAGCAAGTACCAATCAGATAGACTGTGTTTTAACTCACTATACCACCAAATTAAGAAGTTTGACCTGAAAGCTAGTGGCAATGGAGCATAGCCTTTAATTCAATAAATACATACACTTATTTGACCAAAATTAAACAAAACTTTAACCTCTAGCTACAGATTTTGGTCATTATAACTAGGGTCTATGAAAAAGCTAGCCTAACATCTAGATTCTGGCTACTTCAAACTACTACTAGGAAGCACTTGACATATATCTACCAAAAAGGCAACCAAATAAAATATGTCAAAATGCTTTTATTCCTCGTGAACCTCCCTTAAGCATCATTATTAATATTATGATTACTACTATAAAACACATCCCAACGTGTAAAGTTGGCTAGACTTATTTATTGTTATAATAATTTCAATAAGCAAGCTATTCCACCTTCTCATAGGTTCTGCAATACGTGAACTAATAATTGTTTTCCTCATTAACCCACGCCATGTAGGGTTGTTCAGGAACCGAAATTTGACTGAAGGTCAACAGTAATAGTTGTAATACCAAATACTATGCAGTGGTCATATTTTTTAATCATTTTCTATATTTCTACATTCGAATTCTTCATATTTTTTCTAATTGTTTTTTCATTACTTTATATCTTCCACTTCTCTCGAGGAAGTGAAGGCAAAAACGATAAGGTTAAGACAGAAGACAAACCAACAACAACAACTACTACTTAGAGAACATGCACTGCTAGGGGAACTTGCTGTTCCTTCTTTCATCTCAAACATGCAGTGGTCCCTACTACACTCAGAACCGCTGACAATAAGCAGAAACATATCTGATCACAAAATCGCTCTAAACTGGTCTTAAGCTTCACCAACAATTCCCAATAATTTTGTGTTACTTTACACTGTACTGCCATACACATGAATTGGGACCACTAGATATGTCATCTGAGTTATAGTCAGAAAGGACTTCATTGATGGCCTGCAGTGAATTGGTTCAAACCCATTGATGAGCCTAAGGAAGCAAACTTGACCAGCTCTTGGGGTAGAAAGGGATGTCCACCTCCATTTCTACTCATGCCAAGAAAATCTCTTGTCAAGTTATGTTCCACTGTGTTTGAGACTGGATGGAGCTTTAGCTGAGTTGGTTCCACATTGTTTTGCATCAGAAACTGATCAAAACCGTTTGATGAATGTGTCAATGAGCTAAAGTCAGTAGAACTGCCCAACATAGTTGCACTGCTGCTTGATCCATTGAAATTCTCATGTTGGTTCATGTTCTGAAAGGCTTGGTTAAGTTGATCACAACTTTGGTTTGCATTGCTATTGAGACTAGTACTTTGGGCGGAAGATGAGCTCATCACTCCAAAACTGCCTCTGAAAATTGAAGGGTTGGTGCTTCTGGTGGAACCCATTTGTGCTGCCTTCTGCAAAAGGGCAGTGGCCGACATTGGGGAAGCTGAGATTGAATTCTTGTTTTGACTCTCAGAATAAATAGATGCCAAATCGGAAGCTCCACCTTCTCCCTTTGAATTGGATGCAGGCATTCCAAAATTGGAGAATATTGAAGAAGAACCAATCAAGGCATTATTAGCCTGTGCAATTTGCACAACCTCAGGCAAACCTGAAGAACTTGATGATGCCACATCAAGTGGGTTATTGATGTGATGATTTCCCTGATTCAACCACAGTGACAAGTTTGGTCTTTGTTGGTCTGCACCCATTCCCATTAAACGAAACCCATGTGGACCAAAGTGCGGAACACTCTGCATTCCCTGACCAGTGATTAATCCATGTGACGACAAACCAGCCTGTGTATTCATCACAGTTGCATCTTCGCTCTTGAAATTTAGACTACTGGTAGAAACTGAGGAGAGTCTCGAACTCTCTTCGACTAAGGCATCGCAGAAAGCCCTGTGAGTAATAAAGCTGTCCTTCCTGTTCAAAGTTCAATGAAAATTCCCCATTAATTATCAAATCATTTAAACTATACACTTCCACAATTATCCCACATTAAATCTCGAACTCAATGCACCAACAAACGAAAAAGCCTTTATTACATCCCAAAAAAGCTCACACCAGAGATTTCAAAACTAAATCATAATAATATAGTTATACTACTAATAAACGAGAATAGAGGTAGATTTTATGTGACTTTGCAACTGCGAATTAATTCATGTCTACTTTGTATTGTGTCTATGAAAAGAATTCATTTTCACGAGACAAAATTATATGAATCAAATCCACATGTGACTATTCATTAGGAAGCTGCATGAATTAGTTAATTACCTGGAGAAGAGGGTGCCACAGTCGCACTTATACTCTCTGGTGCCACAGGTTTTGGTGTGAGCTTTCCAATCAGATTGAACAGCGTATTTTTTGGAGCACTTTTCACACTTCCACTTCTTCTCACCGTGTTTTCTGCTATAGTGCTTTTTTATTCCGGTGAGGTCGCCGAGAGCCCTGGCGGCGTGGTGGTGGACACAGGTCTTCTCTGGACAGATATATACCTTCTTCCGAACCTCTTTGTTTGACCTCTGTCGTAGCTTCCATGGAAGGTTGTGACCCCTCCTATGAAGCTGAAGGTTCTGGTCCCTCTGGAACCCTTTGTTGCATATTTCACAGATGAAACGGTTCGTGGCCATGAGAGTCTTTGGTGAAAGAGCAATAACCTCAGCATCTGGATCTGCATAACCCAGTCCAAATTAAAAATAAATTAAAACCAATTCGAAAGGTGGAAAAACCAATTTATTTGAGAAGAATTAGTGCTTTTAGATTACCTGGTGTTCCTGGTAGGTTTCTCTTCTTCTTGGTAAGTGGAGGGGGAGGATTAGGGTTAGGGTTTGTGTTTTGTTCATTGGGAAGCCCTGGGAGGGTAGTGGATAGTGAAAAGGGGTCACTGGGTATCATTTGCATATTGGTAAAAAGGTATTGAAGTGGTTTGCTTTCTAGCAAAGTAGAAGCAAACAGCTAACTTTCATAGGTTTCAGACAGTACAAGCAAGAAAACAAGGGATGTTAGAATAGCTAAAGCCAAGAAATATAATATAAGTTTTTTTTGGAGGTTACCACCATATTCTGTAAGAGGGAGTGGCTGGCTTCATGTGATTATTCTGCCCAAGGACAAGAAAAAGCCATGGACGAAACTTGAATCAGATAAAATATATTTAACCCCTCCAAAATATAGTATATATATACACAGACTTGTGTAAGGGCTTCCGACTGGTGTCTGCACCCTTGTTTTTTTTTATTTCTTTAACGTTTGAAAGATAAAACAAAGACCTCATATTTATAATCAACATGACAAATGATAATATATACATACATATATACATACAGAGAGAGAGAGTGTTATACTATTGTTTATACACATTTTGTACCAGTTTTTTTCTTTATAACTCCTTTGTCACACTCTTTCTCACGTAACGTACTTGTTTTGTATAAAAAAATGTTTCATAGTAGTATTTCTATTAATTATATAATTCATAAGATAAAGTTATACATATAATATGTTAGCTATACATATCTTATGTCATACCCAAAATCTTTTCTCTGAAAGAAAGTTATACAAATAATATGTCAGCTCTCTGTCTGTCGTCACCCTCCCTTCCTCTCTCTCTCCTTTCCCTTGCTCTTTACTGTCTTTGGTTTTACGCGTACCCTCTTTCTCCATAACTCATTTACTGGCATTCTCAAAGTGACATGGTCATAAATTTTAATGGGCCACCACATGCCTATACACAAACACACACACACTTTCTCTCTCAGTCTCGCACAAACACACAAAACAGACCAGAACTTTCTCATAACAGAGATACAACCACATGCAGATCCGTAGAAGAATGTGTGTTTTCATCTGTTGGAGGGAGTGAGTTGCATTTCCTCTGCCTCATGTATATAGCAAATAAAAAAAATGACATATAACATTCCCTGCCAATATGTATAACATAAAATATAATTAATCTTAATAGAGCATGTGTATATTTAATTTTAAGCTCAATCTCCTTAAAAAAAACCGAAAATTTTAAAGCTGGAAGTGTACCTCCTTTGGTAAAAGTGAATAGATTACTTTATATACATACGTTGACTCTTTGGTAGCTAAATAGCATTATTAGTAATACGTATAAAAAGGGTTGTGTTGTGCACGTGACATGGAAGAAATGAAGGTTAAGATGATGGTGTTGGTGAGGAGCAGGGTAACAGAAAAGTTACTTACCTTTATAAGAGGCTTTAGTTGGTACTGAATGATTAAGCCATAATTACAGTGAGGGTACCCTTTTAGCATGCGAGAGACTGTTGTAAATGGCAGGTCAGTGAAACATTTGCATAGAGAGAGAGAGAGAGAGAGAGAAAAGGAAAGAGAAAGAGAAAGAGAAAGAGAAAGAGAAAGAGAGTGCATGTGTGTTGTGGGGTCAATGCAGTAGTCTACGATGTGGGACAGTGTTTGAGGTTCTCTTTTTCCGATGCAGGTTGATAGGACCGTCCGTGATACTCTGTCACTGCGTGGTCATTGTGAGGGCTCAAGAAAACTGAACCATGGGGGTCCCCGCTGCACCGTCCATCATCCCAAAAAGTATCACTCCTACATCCATAATTTTCTACCAAAATCTTTTTTACTATTCTTATTTTTACAGATTAATAAAATTTAGTGATTTCTAATGTGTCACTTAACAAATCACATCTATCTACTTACTTATATATTTATTTATTTAAATTACATAGTGGACTTGAATTACTAAAAAAATTATTAAATAAAAAATAATTTTAAAGATAAAAATTATTTAATTATTATAATAATTAAATTAAATATTATTTTATAAGTTTAAAAAATTATTAGTATTTAATTTTTTTTCCTAATAAAAATTTATAAATTAATATTTAATTAGTCACAAAAATTTTAGTTACTAATTATTTTAGATTATAAAATTAACAACTAAAATCTTGATAACTAATTAGATATTAACTAATTAACTATATATCAATTTATAAATTAATTTATATATTTTTGTTAATAATAAAATTATTTTAGTTTATAAAATAATATCAAAGATGGACAGATTATAATTTATGTTTTATGGACTTTTCTTAAATTTTGTCTACTTAATTTAATAATATTTTTGAATTGTGATAAATGGTTGAATTAAGTTATGATGGAGTGTTTCTTTTATTATACTATAATAAATATTTGAGTAAAATCAGTTTATGTTGTGTTATAATAAATATACAAATTAGTTGTAATTAAAACATGTTTAAATAAATCAATTAATTTATAATGGTCAAACCTTTGCCTAGCCACTTGATACTCCTAAGACTAATTTAGAGTAAACATATACCCTTCTATAGTGACTTACACTTTAAGTTATAGAGTGACACCAACATGTCTCAGAATATGCTCCTATTGTTTAGTCACCTAGACGAAGACGTTACATAACAAATTTCAGCTAACTTCCCTGTATACAATGTTAATATTTTTAATAAGATTAAGAATTAATAAGAAAATATGAATTGTGTGTGTTTTTTCATGAGAAAAAATAAATAGATGTATTTCAAAGATACTTCAACCCTTACACAAGAAGGTATAACAAAATCTCCTAATACACAAGAAACAAGAGATAAGTTTTTAACTCAAACAAACCAACAAACTTAAAAAACTACCAAAACATTTACTCTCAAACACAAGTACACAAAACACTGTTCCACTAACAATAGATCCTCCTGTACTAGTGGTGTCCGCACGATCAACACTCTAACTCAGCATTCGGTCCAAACTGGCTGACACAACCAAAACCATTACACCTAAACAATGTTAACAAGACTAATCAGCGATCAAACACTAGGTAATGCACTCCTAAACATGACCCAACTCCCTAATTTGGCCTAATAACAAAGGGTCCATGGTAATTATATAAATATACACAAATTCCAAGAATCAGGTATGTCATGATACTGTACTAAGAGCATCGAGTGTCGAACATTGATTTCTTACTTGAGCGTCAGAATACCTTTTGCAGGTACCATCCGATCCCAGAGCTAGCAAAGAAGAGTGAAGGAGCGAGTGTGAGAGTTCAGCTAAGAGAGAGGAGTAAGGTGTAGATCGACCGACCGAGGAGTAGCCCGAATCGTTCTCTGAGTTCCAACCTCGTTCGAGAACACCTCGCACCTAAAGCTTTTTAATAGATTTTATGCAAACCAACGACTCAAGGCATCAATCCGAATAAAAGAAACAACCTAAGCGTACCTTCGAACCAATGACCATAACTTCAGTTGCACCATTGTAAAGACTTCAATGTGATCTATCATGCTGCTCTTAAAAAATTTCTTATTCCTTTGCTTCCACAATTTTCCTACAACTGTTATCCACACACAATCCTAAAGCTGATTAACTGCTTCGTAGAAATCTATCATATTAAATCGTGATAAATACATTTTTTTGACTATTAGTGATAAGTCAATAACAAATTCATCCACTCATAATACTTCAACCAAACAATACTACAAATGCAAAAAAATGTCACATTGTTTCCTCTTTCTCATACAAATATACACGTATGAATTAATTGTGTATGTAAGAAATACTTCGAATCACGTTGTGAAGATGAAGTTAATTAATTAAGAACTGGAGGACTACAAGAGTGATAAGACATCTTACCTCACACTCACACTCAATAAATGATGATAATAACTAGGTGACCACCAACTCTAGATATTACTTGATCATCATTGATCCCATGTGGCTTTGTGGATCATTATTTTCCTTTACTTTTTTTTTCTCTTTCTAATTTTGTTTCGCCAAAATTCTTCGTCCTATGATCATGTGCAATTGATTGCAATTCAATCAGATATTCTAAATCTCCATCGATACTCTATTTTTCCGGGTAAATTCAGTTGTTGCATTTTTTATGTAACTGCAAATGAGATATAACACCTTGTTTAGGATCTTTTGGCAGTTGTTGATCAGGGTTATTTTGGTTTAAATTGTTGCTACATTTTTTTTATAGTAGCTTATATGTATATGCACTTGATATATAATAATTGTTCTAGATTTGGTTGGGTTTAGAGGAATTAAAATATTAACAATTGGATGTTTTGGACATGTCTTTTTTAACCATCTTCTCTTTTTTTCTTCTTTGAAATACTCTTAATGTTTTATTTGCATTACTTACTTAAATGTCATAAGAAATTAACAAATGCAATTTAGAGAGAAAGATCAATAAAAGTTAGTTAAATTAAAAAAACGGTACAAGGAATGATTTATATTATAGTATTTAATTTTTAATCCTAATGCAGGGTTTGAAATTGTCCTATGATTTCATATATTGTTCACTTTACATGTTTTTAAAGCAACTTTAAAATGTAATTATATCTCTCTCCCAATTCGTCCTAATAATTTGTCTCTCTCAATTTCCAACAACCCTAGCTAGCTAGACTTATGTCTCATATATGAACAACTTTTGCCATCACAAGTAACAGCATTGACCTCCTCACTCAACTAATCACTGCCACTAATGTTAATATGAGAACTCTATTATTCCATATAGCACAAAGTGTCTCCAAAAGATTTTGAATCTTCTTCAATAATGATTATTTATAGATGTACCAGTATCCTCGTCAACTTGGTCCTTACGTGTATATATAGTTTAGTTGACTTTACCTATTGCTGCTCTTCTTTACATTATTACATGAACAATATTTTGAAGTGTGATCAAAACCTATTTTCTTATATAAGACAATGTCTGTGTTCTTGATCTACAACAACTAGCATTAGTTCAATTTTCTAAGCAATTATGTGTTTTGGTCTTAGGCGTGTAAAGGTCGCAATTACTGGTTTTGAGATAGGTAGAGCACTTAAAGTTTCACGTCTTTTACAAGGACAACATATAATAGCAAAGACAATAATAGGTTAATTAAAAAATAAAAAAATTGCAACATGTCAATACAAAAATTTATGATGTATTATTATCTAAAAATTTAAAATTTAATTTTTTAGCAACAAGCTGTACTTTACAATAACATTAAATATCTTGATCTAAATATTACTTAAATAATTCTTACGTCCATAACACATATAATTAAAAAATAATAATAATTTCGTAAAACAGATAAAAGTTCCTGCGAAATTGACAATAATTTTTTCTTCATATAACAAGATGAAAATTTAAGAACAAAATTTTTTTTAAAAAAAAACATGTCAACTCATTAGCCTAAATCACATTAAAAAAAGTATATTTTATTTAAATAATATTTTTTAAAGCTTGAGCTAACCCAAGTAAATTATAAATCACGCAAGTTGATTTGTCACGTGGCAACATTATATATCTAAGAAATTAGTGACGTGGTGAAATTAGAAACTACTTTTCTTTTGGGTTGGTGATATTTGTAACTAGTTAACCCAAGAAACATAATTTTGCTCATAAAAGAAGGTAAACAAATATTTAGAATGTCGAACATATTAAGAAGTAACTTTAATGAGCCATTTCGTTGAAACGACGGACTTTTATTAAAAAAAAAATGTAGAAAGCTCATAAATCAAAGAAATAAAATATTAATAAAATATTAAAAACGAATTAACAAAAGTTTCAATTTTTTTAAAATAAAATTTGTGAAAAATATGATTAAAAAGAAATATTAAAACATATTATATTAAATATATATTTTATAATCATTATAATAAATATATTATGTTTTTATGTTATTAATCCATTTATATTTATATTATATTATAATAAAATAAGTATCATTAATAATATAATATAAATAATTATTATTAATTTATATATAAAATAATTAAAATAATAATATTAATTAAAAATTTATAAATAATAGGTAAAATTAAAAAATTAAAAATTTATAAATAATACTTAATAGTGATACAAATAAATAAAATTAAATAACAGTTTTTTTATCACAAAAAATAAATAAATTGAAAAAAAAATGTTATTTAATTTTATTTATTTGCATCACTATTAATTATTAGTTATAAAATTAAACTAACAGTTATGATAATAAAATTAAAATTATTAATTAATTATAAAATTATTATCTTTTATTTAATTAAAAATTATTTATAATAATATAAATAAATTAATTTGTATTATATATATATATATAATTTTATAATTCTAAAAAAATATTATATTTATTAAATATTCATAAGTTTCTTTTTACTTTCCACTCAATATAATAATCCAAACAATCTCTTTTTTCTTATACTTTCTCTTTAACTTCACTTTCTAATTCAAACAAAATATATATAGTATAACTCATTTTTTAACCACTTTTTTTTATTATTATTTTATATATATATATATATATATATATATATATATATATATATATATATATTTGAGTACATGTTCAACTCGTTTGACGACACTAATATTTTCTGAAAGTGAATGACCCTGGCCGGCGAGACTATTGAGCTAAAAAATAATACAGATGGAAAGAGAGAGTGGGGAGATAACATAATTAATTTAAAGGAAAATGTAATTTAGTAGTTTCTTTATTATACTATATAATTCTTTTTAAAAAAACTATATATATCATTAGCCAATTCAACAACTTTTGGCTTTACATATTTGGAACTATCTCACCATGAAATCCATATTATATTGCATGTTTCATCATCTCCATGTATAATCAGTATCCTATGCTCACTCCCCAACACATTCACAACAACACCACAAACATAATACAGATTCAATTTTTTTAATGCAACAAATTTCTCGTAAGGGTAGGAATGGAAAACACAGGTGCCATATAAAAACATATTATATCTGACCAGATAACGACATAAGGAGAACCCCTCCATTTATCTTCTCTACAAACTACACATTCCAATGGTTAATTCTTTTCAATTCAATTATAATAATAATAATTCCCTTCAATCTATACTTAATTAATTGGTTTTCGATTCACTGCAAAGTTCATCTGCCTTTTAATATTTTTAAACTAATACAATTGTCATCTTGTTTCCCTAAAACGCGTTTTAGAGTAAGATTTTCAAAGACCCTAATGGTCTGTGTTGGTTTAAGTTTTTGTGATTATGTAGTATCACACACACACACAATATTCCACAATTAAAAAAAGTGGTCATACTTTAATACACACAAAAACATATTCACTTTATAATTCAAAATAATAATATTTTAATTATATTTATTTTATTTTTTAATTTAAAATCTTAATATATATTATTATATTATTAGAGTTGGTTATTAATTGAGTGTATTATTTTAAGGTTGTGAAATTATTTCTTATATATATATATATATATATATATATAATATTCTACTCTACAACTCATAATGAACATATCAGGATATGTGATCATAGTCAATCTTATATTTTTAACAACATTTATTAACTGACTAGAAGATCGTATAGACAATAGATGAAATAGTTTATCTTCTAACTTTTCACAAATCACATGATAGTTATGTCTATGTACTTTGTGTGTTCAAGAAAGTAAAGATTGTGTGATATGTCAAGCTAACTGGTTATCACACTAGAAAGCAGGAATGGAGGTTTGTATGTGAAGATCTTGAAGGATGTAGCTGAACCCTTCTAATTCACAAGCTATAATGTGAGCATCCTGTATTTAGCTTTGGAGGACCAAGAAACGGTAGTTTGTTTTTTTGATTTCCATGAAATCAAAAAAGAACATAGGAAAAGGTAGTATCCTGTTGTAGACTGTTTGACAAGATGCCCAATCAGAGTCATTGAACCTTTATTTGCACCTCAAACTTAGCTACAAAGAACAATCATTGTGCAGGATCAGTCTTCTGGTAGTGTAGAATATGTTGTGCAACTTGTTGATGATAAACTGTGGATTCTTGTAGGAATTAACTGAGAAGATGAACAACAAAATGTATATTGTTCGTGTATTGGTGAGATATAAGAGTTTGTCAATAGTCTTATGTAAGAATCTCGATTTTATAAATTTACGACTTCATAAAGAACTTTGTTATTAGACATAAAAGGTGTGGAGCAAGGCTTACTTGCAAGTATCCCAACTTCTTTCAAAATATCTTTCTTTTGACATGGATGAATTTCCTTTTTAGACCTGGTCACCTCAAGACTGATAAAGTATTTGAGTTTTCCTAAATCTTTAATCTTGAAGAAATCATTTAGAACACTTTTATATTCTTTTAATTTCTGATAAAGAATTTGCAATAATTATCATCTACATACACAAGTTAAAATGTGAAAGAATTTGGAGATTTTATAATAAGAAGAGAATAATCATATTTAGATTGAGAGAAACCAACAAAATTAAGAAAAAAGGAAAGTTGGAAAATCACTACTTGCTTGCTTGCTTTAGCCTATATAGAGACTTTGTAAGTTTGCAAACTTGATTTTGTTTTTCTATAATCAATCCTGGAGGAGGTATCATGAACACATCTTCATTTAGGTCTCCATGAAAAAAAAGCATTGTCAACATCTAATTGATGTAAATGCTAGTTTCAAATAGCTACAATGACTAAGAGAAGTCTAACTATTAGTTTAGCAACAAGGAAAAATGTATCTAAATAGTCAATTCCTTCTAATTATGTGTAACCCTTTGTTACAAGTCCTGCATTATGTCTTTCAATAATTCCATCTCCAATGGTTGTTTTTCTGCTAGTAAGTCTATGAGATACCATAGTTTGATTATATTGGAGAGCTTTAATCTCCTTCTTCATGACAATGATATATTTTGAATATTGACAAACTTGTTCATAATTTTTGAGTTTCAACGTAGAAAGATATAACCAAGGTGAATTTCAGGTGTTTTTCATATATTAGACGTGTTTTTGACATGAGTTCATGAATATTCGACATCACATTTTGTATAACACTAAATTTTATTATTATTATAATAATAATAATAATTATTATTATTATTATATATATATATATGACATTTTTACTCCAAAGAGATGAAAAAGGTAGGTATATAATATAAGCTTATATGCTTGTACATTTTCGCTTGAATAAATGAGGAAAAATCAATTAAAACATCAGTTCATTTAAATGCATACTTATTTGGTTCCAAGGTCTAATATATGCTTAATGAGTTGGACTTTTTTAAGGAGGAAGCTTGAGTTTGTGGTTATATTATTATTTTTAATTTGCTTATTACTTTATTACTTTTTTGGCATATTTATAAAATTAGCTTAATATTTATTTACTTCTTTTTCAATATTTGAATGTTTATATTTTTTTTATTCAAGATACGTAGATGAAATACTTTTCTAGATTTTATTATTAATTTTATCAATTTAAGTATATTCCTTGTATGATTTGTTAATAGTAAGACCATTTTCAACTTTTATTAGTTTTTTTTTTCATAACTTATGAATTACTTTTATTTTCTTATAAAAAAAGTACATGTTCCAAAATTTTCATATTGTTTACTAAATCTTAGTTTATTAATCAGAATCAAATAAAATCCAAATCCATGAATCAATAAACTCAATCTGACCCATTTAAACATATATTGTAGGGTTTAAGATTTGAGTTAACTAATGATTCTTGATTTAAGAGCTAAATTATAAGAGGCATTTGGATACCCCAATCTATAAAAAAGTAAAAATAAAACATATCCAAAGTGTTGTTATTTTGTATGTGTTTATTGTCACAAATACTTATTAACCACCACTTCTCAACCAAAAAAAAAATCCTATAATTCAAGTTGAATATAATAACTATAATCAATTCAAACTAAGATGCTCTCTAATTTTTTTATTAACAAAAAGAATGAATGAAATAAATATAAAGTATTTTGAGAATTTTTTTTTATCAATAAAAACTATGAATAAATAAAATGTATTTCAGGATACCTAAACTTTTATAAAAAAAAACCTTCCAAAAACTCTTGACTTCTACTCTCCTAAAAACATGCAAGCAAACTATTTCCTAGAAACATCGACTCTAATGCAAATCAAAGATTCAAGTTATCAATCTGAAGTATTTTGGAGATCTTCTAATATGACTATAAGACTGCATAATCTTCAAAAACTAACAAACCCACTCCAACACCAAATGGTTGGCACAACTATTCAAACTAAGATTTCCATTTCAATGGTTATATATTCCACGGTTAATTATACATGCTAATACCATTATGATATAATTGTTGGATCTCTGCATTATTATGTGACATACTGTATGTGTGTTCGTTAGAGAGATCAAGATGAGTGATAGTTCTTTAGTGGGTGACCCATACATTTCTTGCATTGATTGGGAGTGTAGTGACATACAGTTGTGAGGCAGCGGAGCAACGTCAAAACTGTCTGTCTATTAAGGGGAGAACAAGAATTAGAACACTGAAATGAATTGGTTAGTTCCAAGAAGAAGAAACCAAATTACAGAATCAAGTTGGTCTTATTATGTTTATTCACCTTTCGTTCATCTTCTATTTCTTGGACTTTTCTGGAATAGGGTATTGGTACGGTAGGAATGACGCCAAATGCAAGCATCCTTCCCTTTATGGTTTTTTTTTTAAGAAAAATATAACAGCTCCATTATTATTTTCTGATGGAACCTTGCAAGAGAAACTTTTGGTTAGCACCATAGATTTGGTAAGCTATATAAATATCTCAAGTTTTTAAAGCACATTTTTTTATTGAATATTTGTTGTTTAGATGATTTGTTACAGTTGGAACTAGTTAGAAATGCAGTACTTTGTAGTGTGCCCTAGTACCCTATAGCACGTTTTTTTTATTACTTTTTAAAATTCTTCAGAAAATATATATATATATATATATATATATATATATATATATATATATATATGACTCAAGTTAGTGACAACAATAATTGTAATTAAGGCAGGTTTCCAAGTGATGAAGATAATTTTGAGACAAAAATTGCACTCAGTATACGTGAGATTGTTAATTCTGAGTCAAGTTTCATAAAAAGGAACAGTGACAGAAAATTTATTTTAGTTTTATCAATTAAAAAGTTTTATGGAGTAACTAATACAATTATCTTTCTCGACGTTTGGAACTGGGTATAAATTCATAGCTGGCAGAGTTAAAATGAAAAAAAGCACTGGAAATTATTTGTGATTGTAAATTACTTAATATAGATGAGTGATAAAAAATACTTACAATAGATTGATATAGAAGGAGAAGAAAAAGACTACAAAAATTGAATATGTTAAAATACTGGATAAATAAATACACAACAAAAGAACATGGAATGATGATATGCCGGGTATATTGGTAAATGACAAGAAATTAGTGACGTAATTTAGACAAAAGAAGATTTTTGAAGGAATCAGAAAGAGGAAAGTATAATTTATTCACTTATTAACCCGAGAAAAAGGTAGAGTAAAATTAATTTCTTTTTAACAGAAAATAAAAATTTAATAAATAAAAATATTTAAAGAATACTTCAATTCTTATAAAAAAAATTACTTAATGTTCATAAAAAAAAGATATCTTTTATGAACTTCTATAAACCTACATATCTAAAATTTTACCATTCTTAATGTTTCAGATAAAAGTATTGATGATCTCAAATCTAAAACATTCAGTTGAGGTCGGATAAACTCTAAAATGGTCACAAGATCGTCTCCTTGCAAATTTCATGAATTGCTTTCAAGGAAATAAAGAGACTCCACCTGCAGAAGATATCCGATGCTCAAGTCAGTAAGAGTATAAAAATATAGTGAGTATAATATAAAATAAGAGTTGAAAGTACTTGTTGTGTTGTGTGTATATACGGTGAGTTGTTTTATTTCCCTTATATAGAGTAGTGTTCTCCCCCTTGTCCTTATATCTAGCCTTATTATTGACTTAATTCAGTAATAAATGTTGTCTCCTATTTAAGGTTGATTGTTCGGAATCCCTTGAGCATTCCTTCTGAGTCTAAGTTGGTTGAGTTTGGAAATTAGGTTGATGGAGTTTGGGTGTGGAATTTAGCTTGGAGAAGGAGTCTCTTTGAGTGGGAAAAGGTTTTGGAGAGTCAACTTCTTCAATAGCTTCAAGGTTTGAGGATTGAGTTGGATTTGGATGATAGCTAGGTCTAGAAGGATGATGAGTTTTCTTCTTACTTGATCAATTCTGCTTACGTTTTCTTAAGGGTGAGCTAGAAGGGGAAAACAAGTATGTGTACGTAAAGTTTTGGAGGATTAAGGTTTTGTCATCGACCCATGTCACAGGGTGGAGAGTGTTGGAAAATAAGTTAGCCACCAAGGCCGATTTGGAAAGGAAAGGGGTAGTGATCAAAAGTAGTATGTGTTGTATGTGCGGGATGAAAGATGAGTCTTGTCACTACAAGAAAATTATGAAATAGAAACCAATTTTTAGAGATAAAAAATAATTAGTTATTATAGTGACTAACTTAAAGACTATTTTAAAGACTAAAAAATTTTGATTTTTAAATTAGTTTCTATTATTATTAAATAGTTTCTAAATTGATATCTAATTAGCAACCGAGGCTATGATGTTGACTCTCCGTCATCCCAGGGATGTGACTTCGCCGGACATTCCTATGAATAAGCAATCATCTGAAGCTTCTGAGCCGCTACCACATATTTTAACTTTTTTAATACAACTATATTGCCTGAAACTTGAGGCATATTAGCAAATTGATTTAGAAATATTGATATTTTAAAGCTGTAAGTTGACAAACTTTGCCTTTGAAGCCTCAAACCAAGCTGTATCCTATGTGTGATTCCACCTGATTTTGTGGCCACCCTCAACTCAATCTTTTGGCTAAATAGATAAGCAACCTTGCTCATGAAATTATACACATACCCTTTGAAGAATGTTGATCATAGAACATGGGACAAACGGCTTGCTTTCAAAGTCTCTTTCCCCACACCTATTTATAGTATTATATATAGGATAATTGTCCCTCTCTGCATGACCAACCAACATATATATATATATATATATATATATATATATATATATATGTGTGTGTCATGCACAGTAGTTTTAAGCTTACAGGCTTTTTTATTGAAAATATCGGTAACTGATTGATGCATTTTCTAGTTTGTTCCTCCGGAGGCATTATATGTTCATATTCATGGACAAAGATGCTAATTTAGAAATCCAACTCCCTCCTGGATTTAGATTCCACCCTTCTGATGAAGAGCTAATTGTTCACTATCTGAGAAACAAAGTGACATCATCACCCCTTCCCGGCTCATTCATAGCAGAAATAGATCTTTACAAGTATAATCCATGGGAGCTCCGAAGTTCGTGTTAGCAATTGCACTGATTTAGTTTTTGTTTCATTGTTTTCTCGAAAGTATTCATCCAGTGAGATAAAGCGTCTGTTGTTGTTAATGGTGTCATATTGAAGTAGTAGTTATACTAATAAAGGAATGATATAGCTTTTTCAATTTTGAACAGGTAAAGCTTTGTTTGGGGAGGATGAATGGTATTTCTTTACTCCCAGGGACAGGAAGTATCCCAATGGAGTGAGGCCTAATAGAGCAGCTGCTTCTGGTTATTGGAAGGCTACTGGCACTGACAAACCCATTTTTACTTCATGTGGGATGAAGAATATTGGAGTGAAGAAGGCCCTAGTGTTCTACATGGGTCGCGCACCCAAAGGATCTAAAACTGATTGGATCATGCACGAGTACAGGTTGCAGAATTCCATGATCTCCATTCCACAGCAAAGAGGGTCCATGAGAGTAGGTCAACAATTGCATGATTTCAATGTTCCATCTTCTAAAATGTTTGGTGGTTTTTTATGGCTAAAGTGATAGAGTATCAAGTTTTGACACTTGCTTTTGTTTTTCTCCATGTGCTTCAGCTGGATGAGTGGGTGCTGTGCCGGGTCCGACAGAAAACTGGCAGCACAAGAAGCACTTGGGAAGACTCAAATGAATCTATTCATGAACCAACACGCCACTTTCCAGAAATGAATAAGAACTCAAATCCTGAACCAGCCAAAAATTGTATTGGCATAGCCTCAGGCTCAGGCTTTGGTTGTAATAATGATGTAAAAGCATATGCTTCATGGTATGATGACAACTCGAATATAGTAATTGGAGCACAGTTTATGGCACCTGTAACTGAGGGCTTGTTTAATCCACTGAAGAGAAAAAACATTGAAGAGAACGATCGGTTGGACTTGCTCAATAAAAAAATAAGCGAAGAAGTTGATGTTGGGAAACAAAGAGTTGAGAAAGATGTAAACAAAGGCTACAATTTCAATAACTTTGACCACTGGACTTCCATCATACAACCCCGAGTTTAATATCGTTACCTTTACGAAATATGCATGAATTGTTAGATCATGCTTGTTTGTGTGCATATGTAGAAAAACATGTGGAGATCTTTCTGTTCTGCATGGGAAGGAAGACAGCGAATTCTATATGTAAATAAGAAAATGTAGTTGGGTTTTGTTCATGCATTGTGAATGTAAAGAGCTGAAAACTGCCATCATAGTGCAATTGAGTTGGTGATTGTTTATGTTTCGAAATGAATTTGTGGAAATTGAACTTTTTCTTGCTAATCCTTTCTTATTGCATGGATGATAGAAATGCTATTCGCAAATGGTGAAAATTCCCTACGCAGTAAAATTAGAGTTTTGGCAAAGACAATAATATATTAATAAAAATTATAATTAGCTGCCCAAAAAAAATACGAGAAAACAAATGCAGACGAATTAAGAGATATTATTAGGGTTCCGAATCCTATATAATTGAGACATAAAATTAAATATTATTTATAGTGTGGACAAAAAAAATAAAGTTTTAAAAGGACACTAAAATCATAAAAAAAAAAATAGTTGTTTCCTCCATAGTTTTCACTAATTCATTAGCAACCTTTAGATTAGTGGCAATTTAATGAGACACTAAACTCACTCTAAATATCATTTAGTGTCTCCCTTTTACTTTTTGTGTGGATTTTTTTGGGAGGTTAATATTATTATTTCTTGTAGTGATTAAATATATAATCATTAGACAACAGTTAGTAATTATAATAATATTTTATCTAAATATCTGGTTAAATATATTAGTAAATATATTGTTAAAATCAATTTATGAAATCCAATTCACAACTGCGTGCTTGTTTTTATAATTATCACATTTTAACAACAACAAAATAAAGGAAAGCGAAATGAATGAAAAATTATTTTTTAAATAAAAATTATAAGAGAAAATAAATAATTAAAATAAGAATACAATTATCTATATGTTCTTTTTTTATCTCTTTGAAGGTGGTTTAATATAAGCTAACTTGTTTTCCCTATCAGTACAGGAAGGATATATCTTATTGGATTAACTCGTATCTAGCTATGTTCAATTAAACATATTAGGTTTGTTAATTCATTATCCGTCAAAAGATTAACTATACTCTCGTAATTTAAAATCTAAGGTTTTCTTTTTAAGTCCAATAATTAGATTCAACTATCAATTATTTTCTCTAACATTTTTATGTGTAAATCAATGGTTAAAAGTTTTGCATAATACAAAATTAATAAAAGATAAATTAAGAGAAAGAATAAATTAAAATCAATAGTGATAAATAAAAGGTTAAGTCAATCCTATAATATATAAAATTACTTGTAAATAGTCATGAACAATCAATCCTCTACCAGAAAAAGTGTCTATTTAAAGCATATAAGTTCAACAACATTAATATTAGGTCTACACAGAAATATATTATAGAGGATGAATTTTAAGTTTAATACCACTAGGATAAACTATTATATCCTTCTAAAAAAATAAAATTTACACTAACATATAAGACAAAGGTTTAAATAATATATTATGTAACTAACCCTACATAAAACATTCCTAAAATGTTTAAATTTTCTAAATCAAATTTATTATTTAAAAGATACTTTTATCTATAAACTTAAGCATTAGTCCTAAAATAGAATTGAGAAAATTTTAAAAAATAATAATATTACATGAAAACAAAAATAATAAATGAACTTTAACTACTATTTTAAATCCATATTAATTTGCCACATTGCTACTAGTCTGAATGGTGCAGGGTTGTTGGAAATATCTTACATGGGGAGTGATGAGTTCAGGTACAACAACCACTGGATCAATATGAATCTTAAGCGGACAAGTTAGGAATCATTTGCCGGCCACCTGACCAGAAGACTTGGGAGTAAAGAAAACAGGGCAACACCTTCTCTGTATGTCTAATGTTGAACTTTTAACTTTTAAAGGTATTGATTTAATATTTGTAAAATAAAAACTCACATTAAATTCATATTAATTTTTCAACTACCTTCTTTTATATGAAAAATTATCAAACTACAATATATTTATTTGAAATGAAAATTTTGTCCTCTCTTTGGTCTGTTCAAAATACACCTTAAAATCCTTAAAATAAACAATGGGATTTGCAAACCCACACATCATGTATACCAATGCTTGAATTGATAGCTCATCACCACTAAAATCATATTAAAGCAAGATAGTAGTTACGTGTAATCAACATACATAGAAATGTGCAATGGGGTCCTCCACAAATCAAATGATTTTACAATAGAAGAACAATTATTGGAGGCCCAACAAATAATAATAATAATAATAATATCAATACAAATAATAATAATATCAAAGTGAAAATAGATTCCTTGAGATGTCCTCAAGGCAAACATTGAATTAGTATATATAAAAATACAAATACAAATTCGCACTGTTTGACATAAATTAGTGGCATCTGGAGTCTGTATAAAGGACAAGTGCATCTCTTTAAGTAGCAGAAACGACTGCAAAAATACTGTTTTGAAAAAAATAGGCACGAGTCACACCACAATACTACCAAGAAAATACAAGAAATACAGATATACCATACATATTGATCCAATGGTCCTCTATGACGTATCATTTCTTTAGCACACTACAATAAAAGCAGGGCAAGTCAGAGAAGGTATCTCAAGAAGCGAAAGCAAACACGCAAGACTAGTAAAAGCCATCTAAAACACACGCTATGGTATTAAACATCTCACTATGTGTGTGTGTAGTACCAGGACACAATAACTTTCAACAACACTACATTTGAAATTGAATCGCACAGTAGTTTTTCTTTTATATTTAAAGAAGCGAATGTAAGTGACGTGAAAAATACAAAGACATCATCACCCCAAGGCTAACAAATCAAAAGATTTATACTCCCTCTCACAACGTGAGCAAAGCTTTTTTATCTGCCGGTATCATTACTAACTTCTCAGAAGTCAGAAATTCATTTGACTGGAAGTTTGGCAAATAACCATTTCAAATTGTAGTTCTAGTTTTACTATACAAGTTCTTATGAAGTAAGCCAGTAGTGAAAATGAAACAAATACACAAGTATTTGATACACTGTTTATTATTTAACTAGAACACCAGCAAATAATCTAGAGAAACATTTATCAACATAACTATATAATCAATGCACTCGTGTAGAACTATGGTTTTCTCCCCTCGAATGTAATAAAGCCTCAGATAAAGATATACACTCCTCTGATTTCAAAGGAATGCCTAATCAAACTTGATGCAGACCAGAAATTCCCCCCAATTAAAGCAAAGAATTCTAGTAGAGTTGGGGAAACATTTTTTTATTATTGTAAAGATAAAGGACATCTCGGTATATGAATCACAAAGTAAAGGGGCCTTACTAGCTAGGAATAATGTTTATAGTAAAGGCTGCATTGCCATGAGTACAGGTAAGGGAATAAAGATTCCTTGGTTTGATAAGAGTTTAAAAAACATTTATTTCCTGGTTAAATTATTATCAGGAAAAAAAAAAGTCCCCAAGTTCTAATGGATTTTCATTCCCACACGATATGTCTGGAAAGATGCATTTCCATGCGTAGTGATGGGAATAAAACTTTTATCCAAAACTTCTAAAATACGTAATACCCATGCATTTCCCACATAAATTTCTCATGATACAACCCAGTTCCCTGTGTTATATGGTAGCCATGTATTAAAATGTTGGTTATGATTCATCTAGAGTAGCATCACTTTACATCTTTTATGCCAAAATCTTGCTATGTTACAACAATTTGACTATGTTTACAAAATAATTGTCGACGTGGTTATTTTGTTTCATAACTTATACAGTAATTCTTTCACTTCGGCATGCAGTAATAATAATACAAAGAAACCAAAATATTGATGCAACTGGGAACTGGTGAAAATTTAAGAATAAAACTCAGTTAAAAAGACCTGGTTCGCTGTGTCTCGAAGTCTAACATTGGTATTTTTAAGGTCGGAAGATGCCTTATCCACCTGAAAAGACAAAAAAAAAAGCAGTGTCCTACTAACTTCAACTTCCTAATTCCAGTTTCAAAAACTTTGATTTCCATGATTTGGGGCTTAAGGGTAGAGGCAGAAATTGACAAATCACACCTTAGCATCAATCTCATCCATCACTGGTACTTGTCTATCCAGTTCCTGCACTTGTCCCATAAATAATGAACTTAAATGTGAAAAAAAATACATGTGCATGCATACATGCACAACGGAATAAAAACAAACACAGCAGGGAAACTGACCTCATTCATATCATGTGCCATGTTTTTCAAAGTATCCAATCCTTCTGCTATCATATTCAAACCTTGATCCTAAGAATGACTCATATAACTAGATCTGAATGAAACCATTTCTGGAACAATATTGACTAGTAAAATTCAGTCCCTCTGGTCACAACGGCAAAAAGTTACTGACCTGTTTCATTTTACGCATTTCATACTCCTGCCTAAATCGACTTGATTCTTCAGTTTGTTGGAAGTATTCATCATCAAATAGCCCATCTGAAATTGACAAGATACGGAAAACTGAATGGAGGAGCATCCATTACAAAGTCTCCCATTTGTAAACTACCATGATTGTATCACTATGAGACATGGATCACTCCAATTACCTGAATCAAATTTAATTCCAGGACGTGCGGCAGAAGCTGCCCAACTTCCCGTTTATTTGGGTGCTGCAGGGGGTCTTATCTGGGACAGCTTGAATCCTATCTGGCAATGCAAGAACCAAATCATTATACGGGCAGCAAATTCTTGCGACGAAAGCCCCTTTACCTGCGATTATACATTGTACCATGCATTGGAAAATGAATAGCATCATCGATAATTTTGAACATGTGTCGACAGTCGAACTATTGAGAAACATGCATGCTAAATAAAACAAGTCAACATTTTCTGGAAGTAGTCAAAACTACATACAAAATCAACAACAAACCTAACCCATCCAAGATGGATAGGTGCAACAGAAATTGGATTGTTTTTCTTTAATCTGTCTTCTGATTGCCAAATTTTATTGTAAAGTCCCTCAAGTAGATTAAATAAATGATCTTTCCAGATAACATGTTATTAGCTAGCTTGGTGCTGATATTTTGACAATCTCACTTTTATAAACAATTATCCTACAGCTGTTTTTATTAATTATTTTATTGAATAATTTAATTTACATTTTAATTAAATTTCTTATTCTAACATTTTATTATTAAAAGTGGGTTGTTATCTGGTTGCAATAGAAAAAATAGATGTGAAAATATCTTTTTCCTATCTAGATATCTCAATAACTGCATAAATCATCAATTTACTCTTCACTTCAGATGAAAGTACCAACTACAGAATTATTCACTATTCACAACTACAATACTTTACTAATTCAATCAATCATATCATAGCTAAGACAGACATCATATGCATTGAATGCAATTCATGGTTCCAACCTAAATCCTAAAAAATGCAAATAACAAAGTCCAGAGAGTTAACAGAACCCCGCAAAGCAAAAAAACAGAAATCAAATCGAACAAAACAAAAAGCACTGTTTCAAATGATACCAAGCAGCAGAGAAAGCAAAGAACCAACCTTTTTCATAGCCAATCTCTGCAACTTGGGAACCTCCTCCAACAGCCTAGCCTTAGTACGACGAATCTCGGCATTGACCGCTACAGTAGACGTCATACTTTTCTCCTTGGAAGCGGTATATGCTTTCTGAAAAAAAAATTAATTTATTACGACTTTAAATCTAACTCAACCCATAAAATTTAAACTCATTTATATATTAAAAAAAATCTTTGCACTCACTTATATATTATGAAAGAGTCTAATATCCACTACATACTATCACATTGGAGAGATACAAAAGTTTCAAAAAAAATTCCAAAAATTGTCATGAATTAGGGCACAGGTTGCCACATGAGTTTAATAACGAACTTGAAAAAAGTGTGACCTGAAGTAAGACCCCGATTTCGGCGTCGACGGAGGCGTAAAGTTTGGCGAATTCATCGTGTGCGGAGATATTGGAATCTCTTAGTTTTTCGACATTGTATTTAGAATATATGTTTACAGTATAAAATTATAATTAAAATTTAGAATAAGAATTAAAGCCATAACTTTATTATTATATTTATAATTTTTTAAATTACAATTTTATGTTTAAATTTCATGGAATTATTGTAACAGTAGCTTTTTTTTACATAGCCATGTGCCTTCATTTTTCTTCTTTCATTCTCACTCCATATTCTTTTTTCTTCCTCTCTCTTAATTTTTCTCTCAATCTTCATTTATTTTAGAATCTAATCATACCACGTTGTAGCTGAGGAGTTAAGAAACATTTATACCCGATCAGATTTCAAATGGAGTAAGTTCATTTTTACTCTAAATATCCTTTGTTCTCTGTTTTTTCTTAGAATTTAGTCATCAATCTTGGTGGGGTCAGGTGAGAAGTTTAATCCTCTCAACTTATTTTATTATATACTGAAATTTTGTTCTGTTTAGATAATTTGCATTAGACCCGAAAATCTTGAAGCTTATCCAAACGATGGGGAATAAAATTCTAAAAGTTGCTTGGAAAGCAAGCAATTGAGGTAAGGAAAGCTAAATTTAATTTTTAATAGCACCCTAGGATAGAAGATCTGAATGCGGAAGGGATGTAGTCCCAATATTCAATTTCTCTTGCAGGGATGTTGTGTGTTTATTTATATTGGGTTGTTTGTTTATATATTATTTAAATTTGTGGAAATATTGGGTTTTGATGATTTAGTATTAAAGTGTTA
>Ga0123342_1003408_pt1 | contig 25528 bp, 14 predicted proteins | sample Turbeawhitnodule_FD_89960 | JGI IMG/M metagenome (GOLD analysis project Ga0123342, IMG submission 89960) | Root nodule microbial communities of legume samples collected from Mexico - Turtle bean Mexico white nodule | ecosystem: Host-associated > Plants > Roots > Nodule | place: Mexico: Nepantla... | reverse complement strand
CCCTAGAACCGCATTTGTAAATCAATTTAATTACAAAAATGCCACCGCGTTTTTTACAAATGCGTTTAAACGCAAAGCCGCACTAAATAAATAGTCGTTGTTTTCAAATTTTGTACTAGTGAAAGGTTTAAATAACTGGATGGAAACTAAAGTCAAAACCTTAGAAGAAGAGTTGGAAAACTCCAGAAATGATTTTGAAACTCTTAAACTGATTTACAAAAACTCTTATTGTGAGTGTGACTCAAGCTTTTGTAAAAACTGTGAATCTCTTGGAAATAAGGTTCATTATCTTGTGAAAATTGTGGATAAACTTTCAAAAGGAAAATCCAACTTTGAGAATGTATTAGCATCTCAAAATTGTGTCTTTGGAAAATTTGGACTTGGTTTTAATCCAGAGCAAGAATAGTGGCATTTCAAAACCTTTTCCAACCATTGCAGAAAAACAACCGGTTGAAAAGTCGAAACAACCAGTTGTTTCTTGTTTTTATTGTATGAGAAAAGGCCTATTTCTCTGCTTGTCTTGGGTTATTTGCCTTCATAATGGCTTTATGAGCTTCTATGTAAGGTATAACTTCATTTGTGTTGTTCAATATATAAAAATGTACTTACAAGACTTCTGATCGAAATTTTCTTACAATATTCACACCACGTAACCATTTACTTGTAAAATGCTTGTGGTGCCATGAATTAGCTGGAAGACCTATTGGATTTGCTTTTGACATGTACTCTGAACAAAATTCAATACTTTCTTCAGCTATGTACCTTTCAATCATTGAAGCTTCTGGAAGATAATGATTTTTCACATAAGCTTTCAAAATTTTAATATACCGCTTAACAGGATACATCCATCTTAAGTACACTAGTCCACACAATCTAACCTCTCTTACTAGATGCACAACTAGATGAACCATGATGTCAAAAAAAGATGGATGAAAAAACATCTCCAATTCACACAAAATAACAACAATTTCATCTTCAAGTCCATCTAGTTTTAATGAATCAATGACTTTACAACATAGGGAAAAGAAGAATGAGCACAAACATGTTATGGTATGTCTAACATTTTTTTTGTAAGATCCCACGAATAACTACCGGCAGCAACTGATGCATGAAGATGTGGCAATCATGAGACTTCAACCCAATTAACTTCAAATCTTGCATTGACACTAGGCTCTTCACATTTGAGGAATGTCCTTATGACACTTTCACACCCTTTAGACATTGACAAAAACTTACTTTTTCATCTTTTGACATGGTGTAACAGGCGGGGGCAAATATGTACGCTTACCCATTTCTATCGGTGTCAACTCGCCTCGTATGTTCATCTGAATCAAATCTAAACGAGCATTTAGACCATTATTCGTCTTCCCGTTAATGTTAAGAAGTGTACCAATTAAGTTATCACACACATTCTTCTCAACATGCATTACATCTATACAATGTCTGACTTCTAACCTCGACCAGTACGAAAGATAAAAAAAGATTGATTTTTTCTTCCAAATGTTTGTCACAAATACTTTTTTTTTTTTACTTACCGAAGGTGTGCTCTATGTTATTTACCTTTTCATAAACATCAACACCAGTTAATGGAGTTGGTGGACCACTAGTCTCTGGATGTCCATTAAAGGCCTTTTTCAACCTCTGATACCGAAGATATACTATCTTCCTTCCATGTTTCAATTGTCGAGAATCGGTGTCTTTTTCACATATTGGACATGCTTTCTTACCCTTAACACTATACCCTAATAAGTTACCATATGCTGGAAAGTCATTGATGGTGCAAAATAACATGGCATGCAGCTTGAAAGTTTCATTAGCAAATCCTACATTAACTTCAAATCTTAAATTAGGGGACTTAGATAAACATCTATGTCATTCCCTCGCTGTTTCGGACCGGATATCATCATAGATAACATTATGTATTTTCGCTTCATGCACAATCCAAAAGGATCTGTAAATAGCTAGTAAAATAGGCCATGAACTGTCATTTGTACTCATATTACCAAACAAATTCATTCCGTTTGTAGCTAAACCAAGTCGAATATTTCTTGATTCTTTACCAAACTCTGGAAACTCATCATCAAATTCCTTCCATTGAATAGAATCTGTTGAATATTGGTACATGCCATCACATTTCCTCTCATTTGCATGTCATCTAAGATTCTTAGCATCGTTTGGGTTTGCAAACAAACGCTTCATCCTTGGAATGATGGGAAGATACCACATAACATTCATTGGGGATCCATGCTTTTCTATCTCTTCAATAGTATCATCATCTTTTTGTTTCAACTTGTAACGTGATAACCCACATCTCGGACAAATTTTTAACAATTCAAAATCTTTTCTGTATAATATACAATCATTAGAACATGCATGTATCTTTTTATACTCCATACCCATTGGACAAAGAATCTTTTTGGCCTTATAATTACGATTAGGTAGAGTATTTCCCTCTGGAAGCATATCCTTCAACAATTGAAGCCATTCCGTGAAGCTTTTATCAGTCCATCCATTTATTGCCTTCAAATTTATCAATCTTAACACTGCCGAAAATCGTGTGAAGTTAGTTGATTCAGGATACAATGGAGTCTCTGCATCGCTTAACATACTTCCACATCCATGCGCTTCTGCAAAAGACTCATCTACCACATCATGAATCATGTCCTCCAATCGATCATCATGTACTACATCATCCATGCTAGACCCCACATATTCTTCAGTTGCGAAAATACATGGTCAATTTAATAATTCACCATGTCATGTCCAAGTTGTATAAGATTGAAGAAACTCATCACATAAAAGGTGTTGCCTGATTATCTTAACATCTAGTATCCTTCCATTCAAACACTTAATACACAGACACCTGATTTTTGCTCCATCATGACCACTATAATTTGCGTTACGTTGCGCAAATTGTATAAATTATTTTACTCCTCTTTCATACTCATCACTTATGCGAACATAATTAATCCAATTCGATCCATTATATTTTGTAATAGTCATTCAAGTGTATCTAATAAGTGTTACATCTCACGTGTTTGCTGAGGGTCGAACACCCCCCAAACTCAATACCAGCACGTATCAATTATCGAGGGTCGAACACCCTCAAACTCAATACCAACACAATAATTATATTATAAACTAACAACTAACATAATATAAACTAATAATAAATAAAAATTATAATAAATATTAAATAATATAAAATTTTAAAAAATAAAAATTATAATAAATAAAATATAAACATATTCATAAAATTAAAAAAAAATTTAAAAAAATTAAAGCACCACCAACATTGTGCGTGAAGTCAACGTTGGTGAAGAGTGGCATGAGACCGACGGAAACAGCGACAGAGCAAAGAAAAACACACCCAAGAAGCATGAAGGCAATGAAACAGTATTTCGACCAATGCAAAAAAAAAGTAAGAGAAACGAACAATGCAGAAGAAGAGACCAACAAGAAGAAGAAACAGAGCTCGAGAACTTACAATGACACGCGGAAGCAAACGCAAAGCGAAAGAAGAGGTGTGAGTAGGAACAAAGCGGGAAAGAAGAGGAAGAAAGTATGGAAAACGTAAGTAACATGCTTCAGAGTTAGGGTTAAAAATAATTTAAGAAATCGACTATTTGTAATAGCCGCATTCTTATATCATATGCTTTGATTTAAGAATGCGGCTATAGGTAAAGCCGCATTCATAAATCAAACATTTTGATTTAAGAATGCGAATATTACAAATAGCCACATTCTTCAATCAAAAGCTTTGATTTAAAAATGTGACTATTACAATAAATCAACCGTTTTGATTTAAGAATGCAGCTCCTACAATTTGTATTCATAAAATTAATTTAAAAATTTTCACTACATTTTAAAAGACGGTGTGATAGTAAAAACAAGTTAAATAAAAAATAGTTATTTTTACCCTTATATATTATTGTCGTGTTTTGTGTCTTATAATATTTAATTTAACTATATCTATGCAGCATCTGCATTTGTGTGTGGATGTTTCGTAACTATGTTTATGTTTCATAATTAATAAGTTATTTTATTATTATCATAGATAATCGTAGATTGATTATCAGAATAATTTATATGGATAAGGAGGATATAATTAACTTGGTTAGAGGTGATGTTAAAAAGCCAACCATTTGAGTCATGGAAGGCATTTACCATAACATTATAAACAAAGTTTGGTCCTTCTCCGTATGAGTGCCATAGTTTTGCATTATTTAAGTTGTCTTAGAGAGGGTTCATAGTAAGTTTTATAGTGAATTTACTAGAATGGCCAATCGTACGGTTGAAGGGACCAAAATATGACATCGTCTACGTATCGCTTAAAATATTATTTTTTTTTTAAAGAAATGATACTTTTACTGAGAGAAATATGAGAGCTCTAGACAACTATTGATCAAATTGATTTAAATATAAATATGTAATAAAAAATAAATTTATAATTAAGCCATATAAAAAAAATATTAAAATAATAATATTAAGAATTTATAATATTAAGAATTATAATGTAATTATATAAAAAAAAATAGAATTGTCAAAGTTAATTATATCATATTGATGTAACTGGTTGAAACATGAAAAAGAGCAGACTAAGTATATGGATAACCTAAGACTTTAAAATAAGTTTCATAAAACTCAACTTTCTACTGCACCAAATTGGAAGCACAAAGAAACTAATTCATAGCTTTTGGTCTGTTGTTTTATTTTGTTGGTCGCAACTCCAATCAAAGTTTCTTTTTGTTTGCTTCCGTACGCTTTCTCTATCTCCCTCTATTTTATTACCCAATTGATAAGGCAGATTCTAGGCTAAACCAAGCGCTCGTTTCCACTGTCATGCTCCTGCTGTCGTTCAACCCATCACAACCACAAAACAGAAAGATCAGTGGAGTGAACTTATTTTGCAGGAAGAAATGGCCCCCACTGGTAGCGGCGTAAAGTGGTTAACGGCAACCCAAATATGAAGTTGTTGAAATATGGAAATGAAAAAAAAGTCTAGCGTGGAGGGTACATCATAATCATTTTAGTTTTAGGTTGAGATTAACTCAAAACGTTGAAATTTGTGGGATGGTGGTCCATGTTAGTCTGTGCCAATTGATTATCCTGATCTTTTTTACACTAATTTTGCACTGGTTTTATGTGAGATTTAACTTTTCTGTACTCAATTTATTATTCTTCTTCATTACATTCACCATTTCTAAAGGTGTATACGTGTTCAAGGTTATTATTAAAAGATAATTTTTTTTCCTGGTCACATGCATCTTCATGGTCCATCAGATTCAGAAAAAAATTAAAGGAAAACAATTTTAAATTAAAATAATAAACAGCGTGACAAAAGATTAAACTGAATCACATAAATCTGTTTAGCAATTAGCCAATAAATGAATTCAATTTTCATTCTATGCCATAGAGTTTTTTTGTTCTCTCAGATTAATAGCCACAAGCCAGCGTTTCCTAGCTCGGTGTTCTATGCCATAGGATGAATGGAAAGAATCCCATATACATTCAGACCAAAAAAATAAAATAAAGTATGTTCAATTACCACTGAATAGTTCTTTGTGAGACTAATTTATAAAAAAACACAGACTAAAACTTCAGTAATTGCAATTCACCAAAGAATTAGAGAAGACAATGACGTTTCCTCTTTGCTGAAACGAAAACTTGGATTCTCCTTGATCTTCCTCTGGTGCTGCTGGAAGATTCAAGTCCAAATTCAAGGGTTTCTTAGCTCCTTGATATTCTTGGCTACCACCACCATCGCCACTCATGGACGTCATTGAAGAAGCATTCACAAGATTTCTGTGGCGCCTCATGTGGCCTCCCAAGGCTTGCCCAGAAGAGAATTCAGCATAACAGGTGGAACACCGGTGAACTCTCACGGCGACAGTGCTGGTGCTAGTCAAACTATTAACCCTATTTGGTGTTTTCAAGGAGAGAGTGGTGCTTGTGGTGGGATCACTGTCTCTAACAAAAGTAGGAGCTTCTTCTACAGAAGTGCTGTTTTCCTTGGGCTTCCTGTGGCTGGTTCTGTGTCCTCCAAGCGATTGGAATGAAGGGAAGCATTTGTTGCAAGTCTTGCACCGGAAGACTCGAGGGTTTGTTGACCTTTTGTAGTTGATATTTTGATCTGGTGTAGCTGCTGCCACGTGGTGTGTGCCTTGAGCTAGGAGAATGAGACAATTCACCATGTCTTCTTCTTCTATTGATTCAATTGGGGTGTTGGTGGTGGTTGAGGTTGTGGCACTATCAATGGAATTGTTAGTGCTAGTTGAGGTTGAAGTGGGCTTGGCAAACCTAGGAGGGGATGGTGCCCTTTCACGCTTGTTGCGCTTGCCTTTGATCATCATCTGATCCTTGGAAACCTCTTGTAATTCCTCTTGTGTCTGCATGTTGTTGTTGTGATATTGTGGTGTGTGAAGAATGCAAGAGAGTGATGTTAATATATGTTGGTGGTTGGTGTGAGGTAAAGGGTTTAAGGAAGAGGCAAAAGGCACATCCCGTGAATTGAAACGGTACAAAACCGTGTTTTGGCTTTCCAAGTCTAGCTTTTTCTAACTTGAAAATTATAGATATATGAGAATATTAATGTATCAGAAGGGTGTGAAGTATTATAGATCAGATTGAGGGAGAGAGAGAGAAAGAGAGGGAGAGAGATGCAATGTGAAGTATGAGGAGGTGAGGCAAGGGGTGAGATTCGGTTGGCTTTGAAGCAAACCCATTACTTTTTCTCTACGATTCCTTTCTGGAGGATTGGTTTGCAAGCCTGGAACCACACAGAATTTGCAACTTTCACCTTGCCTTTTTTTTATCTCCTTTTGAATTATTTCCCTTTCGTCTAGTGTTTCTCTTCATTCTTAACATGTAGATAGCTAGCTACCTACATGTACAGCTTTTTTTAAACTAATTTGCACCCAACGAAATTAATAATGAATGGGTTAACAAATAGGCGTAGAAATAGATTAGAGTTTGGACATGATCCTTATGACTTGTGATGCAGATTATTCTGTACTATTAATTATTATTTTAGCTTGTTGCAGCCACGACTTGATGATTATTAGTAGCTTCATGCACTTGCTGAGAAGGAGAATTCATGTGCAGTTGACCCACCACTTCTTTTCTACATTTGTCATTACTTCACTGGACAATAATATCCAACAATCACGCCGCATATATGCATCACCATTATTATGTGATTCATATTTCATGGTCTTTCCCAATCATTTGGTGTCGGTAAAAAGCACTGTATATTTTATATATTTATATATACAGATAGAAAGAGTATGACTCTGTCATCACTGTAGACACCCTCATTATTATCCTCATTATTTCTTTCACGTTAAAATTTGAACATATTGTGTGAAGTGAAGCAATCACATCAAGAACCTTAAAGTATTTATCTTACAAAGTCAACCACCTTCTTTATTAAACAGACCAATTGTGGTAATTCGACTCTGTCACTTGATGTTAAATATCTCTCCAAGTATCTAGAAATATTTGTTCTTTATTTTAGTTTTTACTTGATAAAAAATGTGTCAGTTAAATCATTAGAGTGAGATGAGAATGCATGTAAAAGTTTGATTATATAGGTGAATATATCCGGAAGAGTTATAGGGTAAATTTGGTTTAGAAAGAAAAGCATATGAAGAAAATGAAAAGAAAAAGGTAGTGGAGTGTGGTGGAGTATACGTGCATGGACGGTGGGCATGAGTGGAGTAATGAATTGGTGGTGTAAGGTATAGAGTATGTAGATATGAGAGGGTAAGAGAGATTCTTAGCGTAAGGAATTGTGATGGAATGGAGGGCTTGTGAGGGGCACGTAACAGCAACGCCAGCAGCATCAGCTAGAGCCTTAAAGCAAAGCATCTTCTTCACTGCTAATTAAATAATCCTACCTAAAACCTTCTCAATTATTCTCACTTTCACACAAAACATGTTCCATTAATGCAACAATGCCTACTTGTCTGCAACACTAACTCGTCACCTTCTCCTATCTTACAAAATATATGAATGATTAGATCATAATTTTGTTTAATATTTTATTAAGGGAACATTGTCTGACAATCTTGCTTCAGCCTAGACAAGACACAAGGCGAGTTTGATGGTGAGAATACCATGTACTTCGTATATATATAATATGTATGTATATATCCACATCACTGTGTGATATTCCACTTCACATGAAGATTCTAGCCAGTGTATTGATGGGTAGAGGAAGGTCTTCAGAGTTTATAGGTTAAGAATATAATAAATAAGGCTGATCTTCTATTTTTAAATATATATTATGTAAAAGGTGGACTTGTAATGTATTAAAAGTTATAAGTCTTATTCCATTATTTTATGTTATTATATAATAACTATTCAAATTATATTTCTTAAATATGTATATGTAAATAATTATATATATAAACTATATATTTTAAACTTCTTTACAATCTTAATTCACTAGTTAAAAAACACTTAATCACGATTACGAATAACAACAGAAACCCGTTGTAACAAAAAGCATGGTGACAATTTTGTAAATAATTTGAATTTTTAATGTTTTATAACCATTGCTAATAATGGACAGTGAGAGAAATAACGATGATTTTCCCATCTAACTGTCGTTATAAATGATTTGTGGAAAAAATAACGACGATTACCCACCAACTTAACTGTCGTTATACAGGTGATTAAAAACAAAAATTATCAGCGCGCTCTCACACTCACTCTTCTTCTCTAGCCCCTTGCCCTCACTTCTTCTTCTTTTTTATGAAACTTTGCGCCACCACCTCATTTCTTCGTTCCACTCCACTCCTTCGCGCCCTCACTTCTTCTTTTCCACCCTGCACCGCCATCACTACAAGTCCTCTTCCTCCGCACTAGTCGCCAGACGCTACATCCTTTTGAATTAATTTTATAATAAATATTAATATTTACATGTATTTATGTGTTGATTAGTTAATAGTTTAGGATTTGTGGGAACTTGATTTAGTGGATACTTGATGGAGGAGTCTTGACATTGAAGAGAAGAGTGATAGATTTGGAGTTGGCAACATGAAAAAACTTTTGAAAGAGATGTCGGATGGAGACGCGTAAAAAATAAAGTTGCTCAAAACGAGGTAACGAATCACATGGCCAATCTCCGAAGGGGATTAGGGTCGACCAAAATTCCAAAAATCCATTGTTTACTATTATTTTTTATTTTTAAGTATTATTTATGTATTTTTCAAGTATTTTAAGGTTTTAGGGTTTAGTGTTTCACTTGTCAGAAAATTCTGAAATTTTGCAACATATTTCCTAATATAAATTAGAGATTTATCAAACCATTATGATTATATTACATTCACAAATTTATTACTCATACATTACATAATATTATGTGTTCTAACATTAAATCTTATTATTTCAGTGTTTATTTTGGATATAACATGTTAAGTGAGACGGGAAGTACAAATGCAAAGAAACTCACTTGGATGCACCTTAAGGTAACCATGTATAACACTTTAGGATAAATGAATTATTAGAATGACATAAAACTTTTTCGTATATTTATAGAACTTTTTCATATATTGTATGTAAAGTTTCATATTGCATTATTGTTCTGGAAATTTGATATTTTATGTAGAATAGATCATATATATAATAATAAAATATTTTTCTTAATATACATTTATAACGACGGTTCCGTCTTTATAAAGCATTTATAACGACAATTTCAGGTTGGAATCGTCTTTACAAAATTATTTTTTTTAATTTTTTTCATTGTTTGTTTGACAGAATAACGACTTCTAGAATTATCATTAATGTGATTTTATAATGACTTTTAGAACTATTGTTATAAACAACTGATTTACAACGACACTCAGAATAACAACAGTTCTCAAATCGTCTTTATATGGTCTTTTTAACCGTCGTTAAAACACTGTTCTGCACTAGTGATTTACTTATATATTTTTTAAATATTAAATTTAATATTTATAATTTAATTCAATTTTTATATTTTGGTCTTTTAATGAAAATGATTTATATATTTTCCTGTTATTTATCATTGGCAAAGCTATAAATTTATATAAACTTTAAAGAAAGTTTTTGTTTACTTTTTTTATAATTTGAATTTGTATTTTTTATCTTGTTAAAAAAAAATAAACACTTCAAATATATTATTACAAGTCAATTACCTATTAACATGTTAATTCAAAATATATTTACAAAAACCTAACAACATGATAATACTTTTTAAATCTAACGTATATTTTTATATGAAAAAAAAATCACTATTAACAAATTAAGTTTTAAGGTGAGTTAAGTATGTTGTTTAATGAATTTTTGAAAAATAAATATAGATGGTTGTAATTACTTACACGCGGGAACAAATAAATGTTGTACTATTTAAAAATAGTAGTGGATGTGAGGATTTGTTTGGGTGTGCTAAAGCATGCACATGGATTTCAAATAAGAAACTTAAAATAGTTTTTCATATGATTGGTGTTTGTGTCAAAAAATTATACTAAAAGGGATACATTATAGCATTTTCTATCTAACAAACTATGATGAGGTGGGGATAGATTTAATAGCAATAGTTTTGTAAAAAGTTTTGATTCTTCAATTTTCTTCAAATATTAGAGGTTATAGATGTTACATAAAAGCAGGGGAGTTTAATTTTGTACAGAATTAGTAAGTGTATTGAGACATTTGTTGTAAGTCTTAGTCTGCGAGATATATAATTATGATATTCAAGTTGTATTTAGTGTGGAACATTACTTGTGTTAATCTAATAGTTGAAGATTGTTTCAGCTATAGTCATACCAAATTTGTTAGATTGGTTATATGTTGACTCACTTCAACAAGGCATATCATCTTATCTTTTGAATATGATTTCAACCCTTTTACAATGATAGTATTATATGGGTCATTGCCACAAATCTTTTGGATTAATCCTTCTACATGTTAGATGCTAGGCATCTAATTTTTTCTATATTAAGCAATTATGCAGAGTCTGACAATGGCAACACATGTGTTTAGGCTTTATCCAAAATTGATTTACTTTCTTTCTATGTTATTAGATAGATAAAATATTTTTAGAATATATCATAACAACTTATGTTTGTTGGAGGTATATGAAATTATTTCTCATTCATAAGCTTTGAGGAAGATTATAGCTTTGCGTAGCTTATTTATTAAGAGTGTTTATATTATTACTTATGTATATATTATATATCTTATACGAGTATGTCATTTAATGATAATTTTAACCACAACTATATATTTTTATTTTTATCAATTAGAGTGACAAAACGGATCAATCTGACTCATTTTGATTCGATTTGTCAAAACTGGAACATGTTGAACAGACATATCAAAGTTATTCATGCTAAAATTAGTAACTCGCAATCGTCATAAGGTGGTTTGATAGACTAATCCGTTACTTTTTAATTTCTTTTTCTTTAGTTTTGCTATTTATCTATCTACTTTGATGTAGTTATTAATATCACTTTTTATAATAAAAATATATTAAAAAAAATAAAATTAAATCAAACTTTAATATTTTGATTGATTAAAGAATATTTTTAATGTCTAATAAATAAAGTAAATATTTTTCTTATTTCTTTCCACAACTTTTCTTTCATTTATCTAATGATTTTGGCATGCTTGACTTGCTCCAAATTTTTTGACCCAAATAATTGTTTTGGCGAATCCTTATCCTAAATGGTTTCATTAAATTGGACTCGGCTCAATCAAAAATTGTAATCTCTAGACAAAAATCGACTATGACACATAAAATACCATTTATAAATGAATGATGAAATGGAGTTGCATCAAAGTTATAAGATGCACAAGTTAGGCTAGTGCAAGTATTTCATCCCAAAAGCATCATCAACACTTCCTTCTTTTAAGCATCATGTATTACTGAAAAATGTCTTATAATTTTTTACAATTATTTAATAATCTATTTTTAAAAATAGTAGATATTAACTACTTTTATAAACTTTTAGTTTTCAAAATATCACTACCCATAATATATATATATATATATAGAGGTATTGTAGTTAAGAAATCGTCCCAACTATACAAATTCTTCAAAATGATTCATTCGCATATACATAGCCGGGAATTAAGTATTTTATATTTTGGAAAAACAAATCTCAAATTACATTTATAATTCTTGTTTTTTATTACTATAATGGTTTTCTTATCATACATGTAAAATTTTAAAAAAAATCTCAAATTACATTTACAATTCTTATTTTTTATTACTATAATGGATTTCTTATCATATATGTAAAATTTTAAAACTTATGAAACCAATGTAATGTTTTAAAATAAACAAAGATTTATATAAATTTTAAAAAAACTGAGACTCAATGAAATTTGACAATACAGTATGAACTGTCAATGTAATTTATTATTTTATTTAAAAATATGAAAATATTATTATAAAAATAAAAAATAAATCATAAAAAATATGAATTAATTACCTTTTTTAGTTTATAATTTTTTTATCTTTTTTTTTATTTGGTTCTAACATTAACAAAAATATTTACTTAAGTTTCTTACATTTTTTAAGATACAACTATTATATTTAAAAAAATTAAGAAACTTGATCGAATATTAAAATATTATATTATTGTATTTTAAAAAATTAAGAGATAAAAAATTGAACTGAACAAAATAAATAAAAAAAGCCAAAAAATTATTTAAACCCTTCTCATCTCACTTTTTAAGAGAATATACTGTGACACAGCCCCACCACAGGGCAGCGCACTTTTTTTACTTCTGAAAACTGTGTGCTTAGAGGAATTGCGGCGGCGGCACCGAGGAGAAGAAGATCAATGGCGGTTCCAGGGAGGCGCAACGGCATGAACGACGACGAAGAGGACTTAGACGATAACGCCCTTTTCGAAGAGGAAGGTCTCGTCGAAGACTACACCGATACCCCTCCTCACCTCCGCGACCTCTCCGCCGCCGCGCAGGTCGGCGACGTCCACGCCCTCCGCCTCGCTCTAGGTTATCTCTCCGTAACTCTCTCTCCTCTTATTTTTTTGTTTCTCTATAACTCTGTAATAATTTGTCACACCTGCCACTGCTGCAACCTCTCTGTTGCTTCTTCAAACTTCAAGCCAAACCCTAGCAAACTAGAGAATGAGTTTTTATATCTTATGTTTCAAAATTGATTCATGGAGAGTACGAGTTTGTCGACATAAATATTTGTCACCCTTTGGTAAATTGTAAAAGAAAAATTTGGGTGTCTTAGTGCTACAATTCTGTGTTTTCATTAAGGGCTTAAAATAGTGTCTGCATCCACAATTTCGGCCGCAACCATGAGGATTTTAGGGTAAACTGTGGCTGCATCAACGGAATGTTCCGCAGCATGAAAAACTGTTAATGTAGTCCTTAAAGTATTGAAAATCCATTAGTTTAATCCCTGTATTGAAATATTTTACTAACATTGATATACTAATTTGAAGGATTTTGCAATATTTTTGAAAGACTACGTAGCATGGCTTATAATTATAGGGACGACTCATTATTTCATTACTTTAAGGACTGCTTAGATGAGAGTCATAGGACTAAATTGATGATTTATTTCAATATGGAGGATTGTTGTGAAACTGCGACTGCCAATGCAATTTAAAACCTTAATTCTCATGGCTTTTGAATTTGATAGGGTCCTTTGTCTGGTACATTAGCAGTAAAAATTTAACTTTTTTAGAAGATTGATGTATAGTTTGTTTGCTTTCATGTCTCTCAGAAGTGGTTCTCCTTCTTACTTAGAAGCTAGTAGTTATAGCTTTTATGTTTCTTTAGTGAATGTGATGTGGTTTCTTACTTCTCAACATGTTTCCAAACATGCGTAATTTGCAGAGATATCTTAAAAATTATCCTCACTTGGGTACTGATACTGGGTGTCATTTTTATTGATGCTTACCCTCTTGCTGTATACTGCAGATAACTTGACCGGTAGTATTGATGAGCCAGTGGAGGATGGGGATACTGCTCTTCATTTGACATGTTTATATGGCCATTTGGCTTGTGTTCAGGTATATTATCTTTGCTTATTCTTGCATTTTTTTTTTACTCCAATTGTATGGACATTGCATGAATTGTTGATCTTGTTTGATAAACTGCAGCTGCTACTAGAAAGAGGAGCAAACATTGAGGCTAAGGACGAAGATGGTGCAATTCCTTTGCATGATGCTTGTGCTGGAGGTAGTTTGATTCTCAAATCTGTTCTATAAATTGAACTTATATCTTTTATTAGGAGCAAGAATTTCAATGTCATTTTCTTTAAATGGTCTTAAACAGGATTTACTGAGATAGTCCAACAGCTACTAAACAGAGCAAATGACGCAGAACATATAAAGAGAATGCTGGAATCAGTTGATTCTGAGGGTGATACTGTGAGTATTTCTTAGCCCTTCAAAAATTTTGAGTTCCTACTTGGCTACTTTCTTGATGCCAATTTCAATAGGCATTCCTATCCGTAACTGTCTTTCTATCATGTTTGATGAATTTGTCCTGATTTGCTCCCCATCATTGCCTTGTGATTGTTTTCTCAGCCTCTCCATCATGCAGCAAGAGGTGAGCATGTTGATGTAACTAGGTTGTTGCTGTCTAATGGGGCATCTTCCACAAAGGAAAACTTATACGGAAAGGTAATTTCAAAATATTATCTGTCCACGTTGTTTGAGAAAACTTAAGAAATTTAGGAGATTTTTGGTTTGAGAAAACACTTTGTTTCAACTGGTAATTTAAAAACATTATTTGTTCACGTTGTTCCTCCTTTCAAAGATTTATATATGAAATGGTCAAAATATTTTATTGTTTTTGCTTTTTAAGTGACAATGTTACAACTATTAGTAGAGGTAGAAAATATTTTCTTAACTTAAAAAGATCACTGTGAATTGCCCATTTCTATTGTTCATCAATTTCTAACATAATTTTTGGCAGACCCCGGCAGATTTACCTGATCAGAGCTCAGATGCTTGGAGTTTGCTTCACGCTGCCGCCCTTGCCATGTCATGCTAATCGCCTTATGACGTTGGTCAGTAGATTTGATTTCATTAAGAGAGGTGCTACACTTTGTGGACCATAAAATATGTATTGCATACACTATACTCTTTCTTCCAAGTTCAAACATCAAATAGAGGAACATGTTTTGGAGTTTTAACATTGGAGAGATAAAAAGGAGGATTCCCGTATTACTTATATTTGAAATATATATTTACCATTCGACTCTGGATAGTTTCATTAGTTGTTTAAGCAATACGATTACTAATTTCATGAATCTGACTGAGTATATAATTGTATACTAATTTTACTATAAAATTATTATTTTTCTATTTGTTATAAGTATTTTTTAACTTTTAAAAATTGAGAGATATTGAAAATGTTGATTTATTTTTCAAGTATTTTTTATTAAAATTTGATGGTATTTCTAATTACTTAACTAAATGGTTGAACTCAATTATAATTAAATTGAGTGGTTAAATAAATAAATAAAAAGAAAAATCTAATTCATTAATTCAATTGATTAAAAAATTAAATTAAATTAATGTAATTCATACTATGTACACCCTTTAATAAAAATATGAAATGCCAAAAAGATGTATTTTTTTATGACATTGAGTGACAATTGAACATATTGAACCTCTTAACCCATTAAAGATTTGTTAACGAGTTAAAAATAATTTGAAAAAACATATAAGTTTTTGGCTTCTGTTATTATTAATAGACAAAAAATAGCAATAATATGTTGGCACATTATGCATTAATTTTGAGGGCGTAAAATGATAATCACTAATCATGTATAATGCATAATTTCTTCACTGTCATTTCTCCCTTAATTAAACAAATAAAAAGTACTTTTAGTTATTTTTTATTTTCTATCTTTTTTTTTTCAATTTAAACAACTGAAATATGTATTCATTTTTCAGTCTTATCTTCAATTTTTCCTTTTCTATTTCTTCCTCATTTTCATCTTACGTCCAAACACAATAGAAAAACTTAGCTGGTATTTTATTTTTAATTTGAGAACTATTTACCCAAATTTTTGGTGAAATTTTTTAAACATGTAACTCGAGGGTGATGTAACTCGAGAGTGAAATGACAAATTGTTCTTAAAAAAAATACATTTTAAATTATATATTCTATTTTTAAATTTAATGAAATATATTTTAAATTGTACAATTTAATATTATATTTGAAATTTATTTTCAGATTCATAAATTTTAATTGCACGTTTGGAAATTTCAAAATTTACATTTTAAAAATACATTTTAAAATTTACAATCTAAAATATATTAATATATTTTTAGATTTAAAATGTATTTTGAAATGTAAATTATAAAATATATTACATTATAAATATTCTAGATTCGAAAATCTACATTTCAAGTGTATAAGGCAAAATACATTAATATATTATAAAATATATATTTTAAAATTTATTTTTAGATTGGAATGTATATTTTTAAATATATTAATGCATTCTGAATTATATATTTTAGATTGTATTTTAATACATATCTTTTAAGGATAAAATTAAAAATTGAACTTCTATGACCGTGCAGACCAATATATAAACCTGAGTTGGGCTTTTTGCCTAATATAAATTACAACAAAAGAAAATGATCTCTTATTCCTGCACCCTGAAAATGACTGTTTATTCGTGCACTTTCATAACTTCTTTTCCGACTTTCATAAATTTTTGTATTTCCAAAAATATTTTTCTATAATATTTTAGATTACGTAATTTGAAAGTTTTTTTTTTTAAATTTGTTATTAGCTTTTGGATTATATAATCCATAAGCTTTTTTTAAGATGCATGATTAGTTTTCGGATTATGTAATACAAAAGTCTTTTTTAACTTTCGCATTACATAATATGAAAGTCTTTTTTCAAATGTGTGTCCGAATTACATAATCCAAAAGCTACTCTATGGGGATAGCATAAGAAGGATAAAAATATATTTTCACGTTTTATATGGAGGTGGCAGAAGAACATATGGATGTGCAGAAGAAAGAGTCCATGAAAATATCATCTTCTACCTCCCAAAATGTGGAATCATCATATTGTTTTTAAGGGATTTTCAAATTTTTATGGGCTCTCTTAATTTTTTGTTATCGACTGTTTCTTCCTGCACCTCCATAGGTTCTTCTGCCACCCCCATACAAAATATGAAAAATACCTTTTTATCCTTCTTGTGTCACTCCCATAGAGTAACTTCCGAATTATGTAATCCGGACACACATTTGAAAAAAGACTTTCAGATTACATAATCCAGAAACTAATCATGCATATGAAAAAAGGCTTTCAGATTATGTAATATGAAAGCTAATTAAGAATTTGAAAAAAGATTTTCAAATTACATAATTCAAAATATTATACATAGTATTTTTGGAAATATAAAAATTTATAGAGGTAAGAGAATAATATATGAAAGTCCATCTCATAATATTGTTTTCAAGGTCTTTTAAATTTTGATGCGCTCTCTTAATTTTTTGTTATCGTTTATAGGAAAACCATTCCAAAATGAATTAATACTCGTTCAAAAATATTCCTAAAGCAATTTAGAATTCTTACATATAAAGACTATTCCAGAACAATATGTAATGAGATTTATCATTAAAAAAGGAGTTTTCGAGAACAAATTAAAATATATTCTGGAATGGTCTTTTCCCCCTTTAATATTTTCAGTTGCTTACTCCTCACACTTCTTTTCCATTTTCACTTTCGTTTGGTTATCTCTGCTTCATATCTCAGCTTCACATATTAACCAGCTGTGGTAGAAAAGGTCTTAATATTCAGTTAATTCCTATTCTCACAAGTCTCTCATTTTCAATCAATCTTCAACTCTCTCCAATCCAATCAAAATATTAAAACGAGAGAATTTTCATATGATATATAATGTAAATGAGAGGTACACACAAAGCAGCAACTGCATAATATTGGGATTTAGATCAATTTTAGGGCAGAAACAATAACAGAATACACAGAAATTTACACAAGCTAGGCACTATTGTTGTTAATTGCCCATTAATTCAGTAAAGAAAATACAATAGGAGAAATTACATAAGAAGCTATCGTATACAGAGAAATTACAACAATAGGACCAATTAGGACTCAATTTACACATTGCAGCAATTAAGAACAACAACCACCGATCTCAGATGCTTGGGGTTCCTGTTGTTGCTTTAGAACATTCCTTTTCACTGCTGTAGATCCTTCTTCCAGAAGACTGGGAACTTCCATTATCTATGAAATGGTACCATATTTGTCACTATAGAAAATGAAAAAGCAATGCACAGAAAATAATTTACAATAGAACTTTTATTCTTGCAAGAATATCACCACTTCACTTCCATCCACATATCACAAATAACATTTCCAATCTTCCAACATTATTTTCATTTTCGAAGTGGTGATTACATCTTATAATAAATTTTAAATTTTTTAGAATATTAGCTTTATTTCTTGAACCCAGATGAAGAATTCACCCTCCAGAGCCTAGTGTTACTGATCCCCTAAACAAAAATTAGGTACTTATTTATCTGTGGATTGTCTCACAATAAAGCACTAGCAATAGACCATTTGTAACATGTTAGGATGTTATTAGACAAATAATATTCTTACTGATATCTTTTTGAACATGCTGAGATGTTATTAGACAAAAACTCAACAGAGTTAATAAAATAATCTATAACCTGCAACTCAAGAATGAGCATTATTAAATAATCTATAACCTGCAAAATCTCTCTATGCGAGAATTATAATTGCCATAACAAAGCATTGATTTTCATTATTCTTATTATTATGTAAATGCGTTTTACACTTAAGTTACTGTATTCTGTGTTCCCCTACAACAAAGTTATATAGAAAAAAAGTTTGTATACACGGAACAAACATCAATTGATAAATAGTATGCTTCAACTAATACCTTTTGTGCAAGTTCCTCGAAGCATCTGTCCACGTTTTCTCTAGTTTTGGCACTGCATTCAAAAAACAGACATCCCAACTCTTCGGCAAGTGTTAAACCCTCTTCTTTAGTCACAACCCTTTCAGAATCCTTAGAAAGAAATCAAGTATTAAAGAAATTATTCAACAGAATACATCATAACATGAACTGGAAATCATGAGAAGTATATGTTCTTAAAGTCTATTGCAATTTTTTTTTAAAGTTTTTGTATGTAAGGAGCCTCATATTTGAGAATTGACATGCAAGCGTTTGTCCAAGGTCTTACTCCTACCACTACATTCAAGTTTAGACCTTGTTATGGTTAACTTCTTCATTAGTACTTCCAGTTGAAGAAAATTAAAGGGTAAAAAGAATTGAACTCCTTTCATAAGTTAAAATCAATTTATGTATCTCCATCTTTAGATAACTTAGATCAGAGAACTTCTACAAAAGCTAAGTACTTAAATTGATTATAATGTATAAAGAAGTTCAATTATTTTACCTCCATATTTTCTTCTCTGAAAAAGTTTATCAAAGTAAGATTGTTTCCAGTAAAATTGCTGTTAATGACAGGTTCATGTTGTTTTGACTACATGAAAGGTTCTACATGGCACTTATTTCTGTCTAAAGTACATGCATCATCCCAATATTTACTGAATTGATGTGGAGTTCAGTAAAAAACATGCTACATGCAGACATATGTGGAAGACCGAACTTGAGCAGTGTTTCATTTTCTTAATGCAGAGTGAAGACTAGCTCAGAGCCACATGTTTCATTGTATTTCATAATTTTTATTTTCAAACACTTCTTTGTGGAAGGATTTCACAGTAATCACCGGCTGATTCATTTCCTTGGACATATATTATAGCACAAGAATAAAACACAACTTACTCTGTCAACTTTATTTCCAACTAGCATCTTCACGCAATTCTGATTAGTTGAATATAGTTCCACTTCTTTAGACCACACTTCTGATAAGTTTGTGAAGGTGTCTCTTCTCGTTACATCATAAACTAAAAGAAAAAAAAGAAATATTTATATATATATAAAAGTTGAAAGCTTGGATTAAACATGTTACTAGCAATGGCTCAAAAACATACATTAGTCATCTTACTCATCACAAACTGGTGGCTTCAGAAGCCTCAACATGCCCCCAGATAGCTACTCTTACAAAGACAATAACTATCAGGGGAAGTCTTGAAAAACCATTTACTACCCTTATCTCAAATTGAAAACCAATCGAGTTACTGAAACTGCTCTAAAACAAGGTTTACAACAAATGTTATAATTCCTTAAAAAAATGCTTGTCATATATGCCCCGAGTGAAAAATTATATTGTCCCTATTGGATCTATAAAATTAAGCGTTAAGAAAGAGTTCAGTCCTAGTTGGAACCACTACAATGAGTCCGATACAGAAAAAAAAATGCACATAAACCTTTTTAACATACCAAGAATGATTCCTTGCGCTCCTCTATAGTAAGAACTAGTTAGCGTTCTGAACCTTTCCTGTCCAGCTGCAATATAGATGTAATATTATTAGAGATGAAATTACCACCTCAATCAACCATATATGTCAATGGACAAATCATTCAACAGAAGGACAATAAAAGGAACATTTCATATACTAGTTTGCATCAATTCACATGAAGCCAGAAACTTAAAAATGGTAACATTCATATGAACAAGTGTAGCACCTAAATATTCAAGCAATTATTACCTGTGTCCCAAATAGTCAGTTTCAATCTCTTCCCACCTACTGTGAACACCTTGATCTTAAAATCAACACCTACGTAACACAGAACAACAGAAGAAGAACAAATAGCATTACATCACATCATAACTATAATATCTGATAAAAGCAGATACAAAAAAAAAGTGAACAGTTATTTCGTACAGAATGATATCAGATAACCAAAGTATTAAGCAAAAGGGTAATAACAGAGTGAAAACATAGTACATAGAAGAACTCTCACTCAAAAGGGTAAAAAAACAGCTACTCAAAACGGTCATAAGTGGTCCCCAACCTCACACATGAAACCCACATGAGAAGTTCACAATTCTCCGTTTTTTATTCTTTTAAACAAAAAATCGTTATATTTGTATGGTTAAGTCCAAAAACGTAGGTGGGAGGGAGCAAGCTTGAGAAAAAAATGTATTTTTAGAGGCTTCAATGAAATACCGATTGTGGGGGCAATATCTTCAACCGAGTTGGAGATGAAGCTAACAAGGAGGCTACTTTTTCCCACAGCAGAGTCACCGATCAACAAGATCTTGAAGGAGAGATCATAGCCACTGCTCTGACCAGAAGAAGAACTCATTCTCTGCTCTCTCTCTCTCTCTTTCTCTCAATGATTACGATGACAACAATTAAGTGCTTCTCAAAAAAGTGTTTGTGTTTGTATATATGTATATCTTTGTGAGTGAAAAGTAGAAAGAAAGGAACCTATATTATGGAAGTGGGGAGAGAGAGGGAGAGAACAAAATGGGGTGAGAGAAAAGAAAGGAGAAAAGGTAGCCTGTAATTATACAACAGGGTACAACTTTAGCAGCATCTTTCATTGATGTTTTCCCATTTGAGAGAGAGAGAGAGAGTGAAAGAGAAGCTAAAGAAAACGGCTACCTTTGCCTGAGTTAACGAACAATAATCAGATGGCACGCCATAACAACACCACAACAAAACAACAACGTATATATTCTTTTCTTAATTTCTTTTTATACTACAACCTTTTTGTTTTTGGAATTATTCTTCTGTCACTTTTGTTAATGCTGACGTAAATTGTGAACAATTTATAAAAAAAATCATTTAACGGAAATTAGTTAATTAATCAATTGTCAAATTAATTTAGTAGGTATTGATTAACATATTGTGAGGTTGTAATATTTTCGCAACTTTTGCTTCGTTCGTGTGTATGCTACGGTTTTAATTCCTCAAATTTAAAGATATCAATTAAGTTATTAGATACTAAAGTGCTTTTTTTATTCCTTGTATTTTTTAACCGTGAAATTTTTATATTTTACTTGTCAATTCAGTCTATATATATCATAATTACATAATTTTAATCGTGTAAATACTGTTGCGTGCTTGGTTGTAACGAAGACACATGTAGATCAGGTTTTCAAAATGTAAACACAGACGTGGTTCCTTCATTCTTTTCTCACTCAAAATTGGAGTGTTGAAAAATCACCAGCGTGGTAAAAAAAACCAATGAAAGAAGGTAAACCATTATTTTCTCACGCCAAGTCTGCAAATTTCATTTTTTAGCCAAAAGTGTAATGGTGAAAAATCTGCAGCAATGGACAGAAATAGCATTGAGTTAAAGAAGATAAGTGTATTCAATTTTCAAATTTGAAATGTCATTTAAAATTTGGTGAAGTTTGGAGCCTTTTCTATAGCATTTATATGTGCATAAGACTCTCATTGAGGCCAACATTTCTACATTCGGTGTTTTTTCTTCCATGAATTGCAAGAAGAATGAATATGGCTCTGTTCTATTAGGTATCAATAATTGTGATTCTGCATTTTTGAAATCATAATATATTTTTGTTTTTATCAGCTTATTTAGTTTATTGAAATGTATATTGTTGTACTGATGAAGGTTGTACGACTGATATTACGTCTCGGTCTTCATTATTGGACCAACCGAAGATAATCAAGGCCCACGTCCGTTGGGCTGACCGACAACTCAAATCCAATTACGTTCAGTCAAGATGAGCGAAGCTAATCGATGATTAGGAGGTAGGTAATGCAGCCCTAAGCACGATCCAACTCCTTAGCCCCACCAAAGGTAATATAAATAACATTATTCCAAGAATCAGGTAAGTCATCGTATACAGTGCTCTGAGAACCGAGTACCGAACGTCTTTGTTGACTTGAGCGTCAGAGATATGACCAAGAAGGAAAAGCAAAGGAAGGGAACTTGAGGACAGTATGACCGAAGGACAGAAGGAGATAGAAGAATCCTCTCAATAGTTCTCCAGACCCCAACCCTCACACGAGAACAATTGGCGCCCACCATGGGGCCGACAGAAATCAAGTTTTGAACACTAGTAGATGGTATCAACCAAAAGCATGGCAAGCGAGAGGATGACCGAAGCTGACCAGACCACGTTGTTATTTTCTCTGCAGAGAGAGATGGTCGAGCTAAGAAAAAGGAATGAAGAAGTGAGTAGAAAGAACGAGTATGAGATCTGAGCTCTTCGCAGGAAGGATGAGGATATGAAGAGGAAGTTGATCGAGGGAGGACCATTCATTGTGCTGGCTAATCTTGTTGGTAGGTCGTTCACCTCCCTTCCCAACCTGAGAGCGGTTGGACAACGTCCCCTGCAAGAGATGGATGGAGAGTCATGTCCTAACAAGTCTGTCCACACGACCAGTACCATGGATTCAGTGCACCAACACCCTTTCACCGATTCTATCATCAGGATTCCACTACCGGACAAGTGGAAAGGCTTCAACAGGGATCACTATGATGGCACGACCGATCCCAATGAGCACATGGATGCGTACACTATGCACATGAGCCTGTATACCTTTGACGATGCAGTCCTGTGCTGAGTGTTTCCCACATCATTGAAAGGAGGAGCTCTTGCCTAGTTCACAAAGCTCCCTCCCAACTCTGTTGACATCTTTGTGACGCTGATGTCCAAGTTTGAGACATTGTTTGCCACTAGTGGACCGCACCACCTGACCTCCATTTCCCTGGTTGGTATCCGCCAAGAGAAGGGAGAGTCTTTGAGAACCTTTGTCATTTGGCAAGGTAGAAATGAGCATTCGGAACCTTAGACCGGAAGTGGCCATGCACCATGTGTTGTCGGCCTTACGACCGGGACTGTTTGCTGACAGCCTCTGTATGCAGTCGACCGCAAGCTTGGACGAGCTCAGGAAGAGAGTTTCCAAGTACATGCAGTTGGAGGAACTGAGAGAGTTCTGCAACCAGGCCCCGACAAAGTCCAGCAGAGGGAAGAGGAGAAGGAGTACTATGGCCGATCGGCCAACCGTGGGGACAGAAGAAGGGAACCAGGGCAGCCGATTCTCAAGATACACCCCCTGATAATCGATAGGGGTAAAATCCTGGACGAGCCTCTCAGCGCCGAGCTGATTCCTCCACCTAGGAAGGCATCAAGCCCAGAAAACATCGACCGTAGGAAGCGGTGCCAATACTACAAGAATAGCAGATATTCCACCGATGAATGTCAAGCCCTTAAGGATAAGATAGAAGAACTTATCCAGGTTGGGAAACTGCAGCGATTTGTGCAGGATGTCCGAGGCACGAGACGATCCCCCAAGCGAGACGAGCCCGCGAAGCGAATAAACTACTCCCCCAAAGGCAAGGGACGACCGCCGACCGGAGCGTCGGTCGAGGAGGGATACCCTCCACACAGAGAAGACTCACGTGGAAAAAAGAAAGGAGAGGTGATCGGGAAGTCATCAACACTATCGTCGAAGGGTTCGCCGGCGGTTGGAGCTCCAACAATGCCCGGAAAAAGCACCTGAGAGCAGTGCACTAGGTGAATGCAGTGTCGTTCTGACCGAGAATGTTGCCCATCACCTTCACCGACGACAATTTCAAAGGTGTGGATTATCAGCAAGACGACCCGATGGTGATATCGATCGACATCAATAAATTCACCATCATGAAAACGTTGGTGGACCAAGGAAGTTCAGTAGATATCCTCTCCTATAAAACCTTCAGGGCAATGAGGATACCTGAGGCAGAGATGGTGTTGTACGACGACAATGTGGTCAGCTTCGCAGGTGAGAAGGTCGGTACTAAAGGCTACATTGAGCTTTACACCACCTTCGGTAAGGGGAAGAACAACAAGACCATCAAGATCAGATACTTGGTGATTGACGCTAACACCTCGTACAACATCCTCCTCAGATGTCTGTTCATCAACCGGTTGATGGCGATCGTCTCAACACTTCACCTGACAATGAAGTTCCCTTCATCGTTAGGAGACATTCTCATGGTGCACGTTGATCAGAAGGTCGCACGAGAATGTTATGCCGAGAGCCTTAGGGTGGAGTCGCTGCGCAACGATCGGTCTTCTAAGCGCAAATCCTCTAGAGGACAGAAGTCTCCTCAAAGAGAAGACCAACCTATACCGATGGAGCATACAATCGCTTTGGTGGATCTAAATCCCTGAACGATCGAGGAGAGGCTAGAAGCCAGAGAAGAGTTGCGCCGAATGACCCTTCTTGATGAAGAACACAATACCTGTGTTGGCATGACCATAACAGTTGTCGAAGCCGAGTTGATGTTAGAATATATGGTCTTAAACGAGAGGGGGGTGAATTGTTTAAGAGGGATTTTCGCAAACTTTGAAGGTATAATGAAAATCAATGATGAATTACAGAGAAAAGAATCAAGGAAACAAAGAACCAAAACCGTTTCAAGATGATATTAGAAAAACAATCGGTTGTTTTTATCAACAGTTTATAAAAACAACTTAAAAACAGAATTTAAAGAGTTAAGGGTAAGAGATAAGCACACAAGCAATTTATATTGGTTCACTCTTACACCAAGAGCTACATCCAGTCCCCAGAAACCACTAGGTATTCCACTATGCAATCAAAACCAGAT
>Ga0123342_1003407_pt1 | contig 25534 bp, 9 predicted proteins | sample Turbeawhitnodule_FD_89960 | JGI IMG/M metagenome (GOLD analysis project Ga0123342, IMG submission 89960) | Root nodule microbial communities of legume samples collected from Mexico - Turtle bean Mexico white nodule | ecosystem: Host-associated > Plants > Roots > Nodule | place: Mexico: Nepantla... | reverse complement strand
CTAAATAATTGGTATCTAAAACCTTAGTTGCTAATTAGATACCAATTTAGAAACTATTTAACAATAATAGAAACTAATTTAGAAACCAATTTTTTTTTAGTTTCTAAAATGGTCTCTATTTTAATTTCTATTGTAACTAATTATTTTGGTCTCTAAAAATTAGTTTCTATTTCATGATTTTCTTGTAGTGTATGGTTTGTATAGGAACCCTTATTTTTAATTGTCAAATCTTGAATCAAAGTTCAACAAAAAGAAAAGTGTGAAATCTGCAAAGAAAAATCTCATAACTTAAAAGGAAGGATTCTAAGGTACTTCTTATAACTTAGAAACTTTTTTATTTTAGGAAACACGATAGTTTTGCTTATTTTAAATGAAGACGAGTCTTGTTGTTGATAAAAGGAAGATATTTTTTGAAGATCAAGGAATACATGAATAAACTAAATAGGGTCAAATAAATTTCACATGATTTAGAAGAGCAAACAATCTTCTTAACTTTATGGGAAGAAAAATAAACATGAGCAAAAAGGATTTTGGTTAAGCAAATTTGAGGAATAACTTGTAAGAAAAGTAGGTCAAATTGAATTGATTTCATAAAATCTGAATGGATCACGAATAGAAGACTTACGGGTTCTATCTCCTAAAACAACATGCTCAAATTTTTCTTTGCAATGTTTAGAAAGGAAGTACAATTTCCCAAATCAGTGACACTTTCAAAAGCTCCAACAATATATTTTTTCCTAGTGTATTTTAAAGTAATAATTAATGGTGGATTGAATGCTTACCACTAGGTCAAAAGTTATACTTAATAGTCAGGATGTAACTCTACTTAAGAGTATAGCAGCTCAAACGTCATGATTCAATTGTGACTTGACCTACTTAGTTTTGTCACTGGATAATTGATGTCACCTGCAATAATCTCCCCCTCAACAATTTTCTTGATGGAAATCAAACTAATGACTTTGGCTTTTATACTAATTGTTGGTCAAACGCTTATCATTAGGCTAAAAACTATAGTTAATAGTCAAGACACTCTTTCTATTTAACAGTATAGCAGTTCAAACACCACGATTCGATTGTAACTTGACTCATTTGACCTCCATCACGGGATAGTTAAGGAATTATTTTATAAATTTTTATTAATAATAAAAACTAATATTTTTTTTTAGTGTTATACAATCTACTCAATTAGTTTATAATAATATGTAATGGAATACTCAATTAGTTCATAATAATATGTAATGGAATACTAAATAAGTTCATGACGAGGATGTATGCTTCAAATTTAAAATTTGTTCCTTTTGCATAATTCTTGTATCGGCTTGACATTGAGACACATCAAAGTAGCACTAGGTTATTGTTTCTTAAAACATAGTGTAATTATTGCTCTAAATTTGGAAAAAATATTTAGGATATTTAAGTATCAGTTATTAAAAGGTTCTGTTTTAACAGTTGTCAAAATTAAATGTAAGAAAGTTACTTATTATAGATTATGTGTACAAAACTAGAAATCTTAGGATTTATGCAATTTCCTTGGCTTATAAAGATGTATTTTGAATTTGAATAAGCCCTTAATCGGATCCTATGAGTCTACCAAGTTATTAAAAGATAAATATTAAAAAAATACATGAGTTTAATAATTACATATATTCTCTTCTTTTGTCAAATGCTTTTAAAATGCTGAGTTTGTTTATAAACTTTGAATAAATATTTTTAACATGATACTAAAGCATTTGATTATCGTAATGCAATAGCTTAAACGAATATAATAAATAAAAATGTAGGGAAGTATAAAAGAAATTGAAACTAAAGCGTTTCTCAGACAAACCAACAATTATTGGGTTTGAAAGATGCTTGTGGATGATAACACCATCTCTTTTTGTTAACGCGTAAACAATCTTTGGATTAGTTTTTTTTTTCAGTAACTATTTTTAATAAAATAAAATAAAAAGTTAATTTTTTCATATCATTCAGCCCTAATGTTTAGATTGTTTTGGAGAGAGAAATAGAGAATAAATAAATTAAAAAAGATAAACACGTAAAAAGTAAATGTTTCTAATTGTTGCATTAAAAATAGATAAGAAATAGAATAACCTTTTCTATAATTGTATAATATGATTGATTTGATAGAAGATAAGAAACTTTTTTGAATAAAAATAATACAAGTAAGTCCCATAATTATTTTTTTTTCACATTCAAATTAATTAATACATTATTTATAATTCTTATTTTTAGTTGAGGTGAGATCTCAAACACATTTTTCTTTCATCTCTTACAACTATCAATTTATACTTAAAATTATATATTTATAAATAAGCAAGTAACCTAATAAGTCTAATAAACTATCATGAAGATAGACTCTAAATAATTTATACTTTCTTTATTTATAGTCGGAATGTACCTAACATCACCTCCACTCATACAATGAAACCATAAACAACATTTGATTAAAATGTTCCTTATATTTTAGGCTAGTTTTTGGGGTATATCTTTATGAAGTTGCATCCGAATTTTGATATAAAAATAAAATGTAGATAAATGGCGCAATGTAAGTTAAATAGAGTAGATGTGAGAAATAAAGATGAAGATGAATGAAATATGGTTGAAAAGAAGAAAGTTTTGCAGTTAACAAGTGAGAAAATAAAATCTTGAGAAGACATGAATATGTGGAGGGAGGAAAAGAATCTTGGAGACACAGAACCAATGGCAATGCAACAAATGTATCGATGGATGGTATGATGATGATGTTATTGTTGAGTGTGAGAAGACAGATGCATCTCATTTCCACACGAGGCCAGAATATAAGAAGATTCCAAGTCATTCATGAAGTCTAATTATGCATATGCATGCCCTCAGTAGACTCCACAGTCACGTGTACTGTGTCGCTGCATGTCACCAACCAAAACCTTGTCACTGTCAACACAGCTTGCTGGCACCCATGACATCACGTCCAACCCCTTCAACGTTCTTCCTATTCATCTCTCCGGTTCAACCTTCAAACTGTAAAGTATCTATAGCAAGAAAAACAGACACGAAAGCAACACACAATCACAAATCAATTGCAGAAAATAAATAATATATAATTTAACGTGGTTCGGCCGCCAACTGCAACCAACATCCACACAGACAATTATTAAATTTTCATTATATCTTGTTACACACCAATTATAAGTACAATGATCTTTTTAAATAGAGATAATAGAGGGACACAATGATTAAGTCAACTCACTAAAACATGGTGTCTACTCAGCTCAACCCAATTGGTCCTGGCTTCATACCCAAAATCTCCCACTTGAAGTCACGAAACAATGTTCACCTGCGCTTCAACTATGTACATGGTGTCTTGTCAGCCCAACACATGTCCGTAACATCTAGAGTTCTGTTGTCCGCTAGTCTTACCTTTTCAAAGTCTTCAATAACTAGATTCTGCAATGCTTCAGAATCCATGACCCAGGAATCCACACTGTTATCCGCGCAACAGACTAAAAGCTCCTTGTCCACGAAGTCTTTTGCAATGTTGACTTATTTATCATTTGGGCATTGATTCCTGAAATGCCCCACCTCCTTGGAGTTCCAACATGTTACACTTGAGCAATCCCGAGTCTTTGACTGACTCCTTCCTTCTTTTGTTCTTGCTCCCACTCTCTCTGATATTTCTCTTACCTCTTATGACATATAGCGATTCACTAGATAATTCTCCAGAACTCCTTCTTCGGACATCCTCGCCAAGAATGAGATCACGAATCTTCTCAGAAGTGAATCCATCGGATCCCGGTGAACTGTAACGTTGTAACCGTTCCAGACCAACTGTCAGGCAAAGACAATAGCAGTAGTAAAACTTGAACTTCATCGAACTTAATGCCCACTAACGTAAGTCTGGCTAAGATCATATTGATGTGCTCAGTAACTGAACTCGCAAATCCTCAATTTGCATTTTCCACCAACTGAAATTTGTACCATCAAATTTTCAATTCGGAACTTCCCGTCTTCTGCCATCTCAAACGACTAGTCGAGATACTCGATACAACTAATTTCAGATCTTGGCAATCTTTTTTTTTTTTAAATCAAGACCACAAAAATTGCACCATCCAAAATTAGTCACCAAGAGACCTAGTCGTAGTCCCCAATGCACTGGCGCTCTGCCGCACTGGACCGCAGCTGCCAGGACGCGCTCCGCACCACCACCGTCGCTGGTCACCGCCGTCGCACTGCACTCTGTGCCGTCTTAGACCAGCACATATGCAGAATGCACATGCAACCCTAACTTTGGGATGCTATTGTCGTCCCTCTGAAACCCTAACTTTGGGATGTTGTTGCTGCCTCTGTGAAACCCTAACTTTGGGACGCTACTACAGGCCTTGCGAAACCCTAGTTTTGGGACGCTGATGCCGCCTCTGCGAAACCCTAACTTTGGGACGCTACTGCAACCACAATTTTCACGTCTTGTTGATTAATTTCTGCTCATCATATATATGGTGTGTAAACGAACCAAGGCTCTAATACCACTTGATGAGAAAAATGCACGCGGAAGCAATCACAAATCAACTACAGAACATACACAACACATGATTTAACGTGGTTCGGTCGCCAACTTCCACACACGGACAACTATTAGGTTTTCATTATATCCTATTGCACACCAATTACAAGTACAATGATCTTTTTAAATAGAGATAAATAGAGATAATAAAGGGACACAATGATTAAGCTTACTCACTAAAACATGGTGTCTACTCAGTCCAACCTAATTGGTCCTGGTTTCATACCCAACATCAATGCGAACTGACCCGCTCAACATATGTCTGTTTGTACTTGGTATGTAAAAAAGTAGGTTGGGTTGATCGCTTCGCATAGAATCTGTGAGTTGATTTTTTTAACCCGCTAAGGGTTGTTTCGCAGGTCTGTCCGCATAAGAAATATTTTTTTAAAAAAAATAAATTTTTATTTATTTAAATGTATTAGGTTAATGGTCTCATAATATTATTTTCACGAGAAATGCATAGTAAAATGTTATTAAAAATTTTGATATGTGAAATATGAGACTACATGAAAAAAAAATATGGAGTACAGAAAAAAAAATTTCTACATTTTAAAATTATGCGGTCAACTCGCACCGTACTTGACTCGCGTGGACTGCGGATTATGCGGACGGGTCTAAACTTGCCAACGGATTAAAATAAACAACCCAAATCACATTTTTTTTCAACGGCATCGGACTAGCCTCTATAGCCCGCCCCACTTTGCCACAACCGCCATTTTATTGCAGGTCCCACATCGGTTTCTACAAAACTAGTTTAAGAGCCAGACTCTATGGTTTACAGTTTAAGGTGGGCTTTGTTCCTGGGGCGGCCTGGCCCATGTTCATTCCTCTGTATATTGCTTTCTTCACCTCATATTCTCTGGGTGCACTATAAGTTAAGGATAAAATTGATATCTTAAAGTTTTATACTTTCTGGAAAATGTAATTTGAATTATGTATTTTGAATGATGATATCAAAATATATTTTTTAAGAATATCTCCAAAATATGTGTTTGACTACAAAACCTTACTAGAGAGTAAGTTAAAGAAATAGTTAGTTTGATGAATTTAACAGAAACTATTAAAATAAGAATATATGAGATGATTGAGTGATTGTGATAATGGTGACATGGTTGAGGTGCAGTGATTGTTGATACATATCTTAATCAGTGAGATGGTTCACTCACTATCATAATTGCTTTCTTCTTGGTAACTTAGCTTAACCTTTTGGAAATTATATAGGGAGGTTTATCTGAATAGTGACCCGATAGCATTATTGTCTAAGCAACACTGCAACTCTTTCTAACTTTGTTTCATCACTTGCCTCCCACTCTGTCATCTCGTTTTTACTTTTCTTTTTCTCCATTTTCTAACAACTTAGCCATCACAACATATCCTTTCCAATAAAATCCATGTAACATTCATTCATTATTAGTGTTCAATATATGGCTCTCATGAAATGCACCAAATAATAGAGTTAAATGTCATACAATGCATTATTAACATTTCTCTTTCAATACTTACCTCCCCATTATGGAGTCAACACCAAAAAGAAAATTATAATGGAAATTTCTTTGTCAAATAACACCACACTCCAATTCAATAATTATTTCATCCCGTGATCAAAATCTATCCTTCATTCATTACAACACAGAAGATGTATTACATTTTAATCATTTTTAGGTCACAGTCGTCAAAACCTGCTGGCTACGGTTTTCTATATACAGCCATGCTAGTTATTTGATTTCTCTAAATAATGTTTTAACATGTAATAAAATAGAAAATTCACTTACCAACCAAAAACATTATTCATTTCCCCTTTATGCTTACATTAACAGTGAATTTTAGAGGGGTGGATTTAGTGAGAAAAAACAATCTTCTGAGAGAATTTAGATAATAAAAAAATGTACATTATTGTAGAAAGAAGTACATTGGTTCTGCAAATCATCCATATATAAATAATAAATATATTCTTGATAGACTTGGTAGGAATTGTTCCCTAGCATTATAATGAGTGCTGCATCCTCCTACATTGTAATACCCGAGGTCATGATGAACATTAAATAGATTTAGCCTTTGAGGCCATGATGAACATTAGATGCATTTAGTATTTGAGGCCATGGTGAATATTAGATGCATTTAGTATTTGAGGCCATGATGAACATTAGATGCATTTACTATTTGATACATGAAAACACGCTTGTAAACAAACAACTCAAACTAACCTCCATCAATTAGTTTAAAGTAATGATTTACATCACAAAACCAAAACAGAATTCTAACATATCAAAGGCGAAAAAGACCTAGACATGGAATATATAAGAAATTCTCACTAGAAGAAACATCTACAAATATACATTCCTTATGGTTCAATCATCTTCAACAAGAGAGCCCCAATTTGAAGTGATCGTAGAGTCTTTCAAGCCTACCCCAATGCCATCTTGATGTCCTTCTGTAAAAGGAAAATGAGAATAATTTCAAGTTTCAAGAGCTACACATCAACATTTTTCAGTGGCATATGAATAGCCACACATTTCTCACAAAAAAAATCATTGCATATCCTTAGAGCACCATGTGAGATTGCCTCACTACATTCATATCTTGACATCTTAGCCTTTAGTGACAGGATCTGTCATTGTTCAAGGATGAGACGTCAAAATAAAAATGGAATGGGCATAATCTTACATAAGCGCTCCATGGAGATAAACAGAGAGAGAGAGAGTAGTACTTCAATGGACAGTGGTGAGGTGGTTGGACCATAACGCTTTAGGACATTCCCTTCCTTGTCAACCAAAAACTTAGTGAAATTCCACTTTATCCTAGAACCCATACATCCTGGTTTATTTGCTTTAAGGAATTTGTAGACAGGTGCTGTATCAGGTCCATTCACACGTACCTGCAAATCAAAGGAATTCAATATACACGGTTAACAACATTAAGTTAAATAATGGAAAGTACATCCTTAATAGTAATATATCAATAGCAAATATGCATAACTCACCAGGAAAACAGTCAAAAATAATTAGCTAAATCTAGACTCTAAGAGTATTACTAAAACATTATTTGTAAACTTAACCACACTGCCAACATGCTTTTCATTTGGCATCTATCAAGTCTTCATTGCTTTCAAAAACTAGATGTCAAGTGCCAACAACAAGAACAGATTTTCCTATCTTTATTCCTTCACCGATACATTTTATGTGGCTCATTTGACAATACTGTATTGACCTTTTTCTAAAATAAGCAAAGAATTTGTTAAGAGCAAGACACAAAATTGGAAGATAAGAAATCCTCAAGAGAAAAATTGATAACAGAGAAGGGTAAAAGGAGAAAAGAAGGCCAAAAAAGAAAATATAACAAACCTTGCAACAAAACATGTTAATCTCTCTGAAGATCCAAGGAAGACACTCCCTTGAAAAAACCATTTGCAGAACACCACAAGGAAGCTAAACAACATACTCAATCCCTTAGAAGATCAAAAAACGCTCCCCTGAAAATTCTAGCATTTATTCCCAACCATGTACACCAATGGACTGCAAACAGTGCAGTGCCAAAGCTTTTTTGCTCAGCCTTGCCTTTATTTATTAGAAGAAAACTGTAATTCTAGACCTGTTCCTCATGTTTCGTGACCAACCCATTAATGTTAAATGACATAATTTCCAAATAACAGTACAATTCAGATAAGTAAAAAACATGCCACATTGTCTCAATGCTCAATTAGATTTTATTTCAAGTCAAATCTTAAGTAACACAAGGTATATGACACTTACAACATTCGTATTTTAATGAGACAGCCTTTTTTTCTCAAATTCAATATTGGCCACCTCCATCATATACTTTTTCACTCCATTAACCAAATTATTCGGCATGTTTCACTAGGCCTAATAAATAATAAAATGACACAACTAGATGTCTAGATCACAGTTTTAACTTCTAAAGGATCCTGCATGGTATTCAATAGACTCAAGCAATTGGGCCTGTTATTCCTTCCCATTTGATAAATACTAATGACTACGAAATTAAAGTTACCGAACCAACCGGCATTTGATTACAAAATAAAGTAGAACAAACCAAAAAAATCAATGTATCGTCGTTCTATTCAAACATCTAGGACAGAAAAACAAACAGTAGAGGATCCAATGCCCTACACAAACAACCAGCATCGTACATACCTTTCGAAAGATGGGATACTCAGCCTTGTACCTTGTACAGGCAAATTGCTCTGCCTCCAAGCTATTCCCCGGCTCTTGCTTCAAAAACTGGTTGCATGGAAATGCCAGTATCTCAAAACCTGAGATCAACCAACAAAACATTCTCAAATATGACGAATTAAAGATATTAATTGTAGGCCCTTCAATCTACCCAAGTTCAAAAGTAATTGGTCACTGAAAATACACAAATTTAGAATCCACTAACATGCAAGCCCAACAACTGCTCTTAAACCTAAAAACCGTACCTTTGTCTTTGCATCTGCCGTAAAGCTCAGTTAACTGGGTGTAATTGGAATCCGTAAATCCACTGTAATTTACACCCACAGAGTTAATCAGCTAACCCAGGAGCAATAAAAGGAGAAAGAGAAAGAAAGGTTGAATTTTTATAGCAAACACAGAGAAAGTTGAATTAGAAAAAAAGAGAGTTTGTAAAAATACCATTTTGAAGCGACATTAACTACAAGAAGAACCTTCCCCTTGTAGGTGGTGAGGTTCACGTCTCTGCCCTTGGCATCCTGTGGCAACCATGAAGCATATGGTGAGAGATTTCTATAATAATTTCCAAAAATCAAATAATAAAAAAATAAGGGTTTTTCTGATGTTGAGATTCTGAGTGTGTACCTTGACCGTGAATTCATGGATGGACTTTTCCGAGACTGATTCCGAAGCCCCCATCTCTGAAACCTGAGATAAGGCTCTTCTCACAAATTTCTCTCTCTTTGCTTTCTCAATTTATATGGTACACTGTGTATACGAAAATATTTGGGTTTACCAATTTGTGCTTTCTCTTTAACTCTTTCACTTCTCGGATTTCATTCAATAGCCTAACTGTGGTCCAGTGATGGCAGGTGGACCACTTTTGCGTTTTTTTCATGATTAAAGTTGACAAACTTTCCCCACATCGAAGGCTTTTTAATTCATTACGCACTTCACAGTTTTTCTTTATTATTATTAAATACTACTGTCTTGTTTTGTGTTGTAACGGGAAGGTATAATTTTAGAAACTATAAGAAACTCATCTTAAAGTCTATCTGTAATTTATGATAATTAAATTCTCTCATTATATATTTTCTATTTTTATCTTATCAGTTACTCTATACATTATCGCATCTCTTGTATTTATTTTATTATGACGAACGCAAACATATAATATCTACATTATCGCAAATATTTTTTATTTTATTATTTATACTTAGTTGTATATTTATTTATTATATATTTAATAAGATTTATTAAAATTAAATTTACAATTAAATATACAAAATGAGAAATAATATTTTAATAATTTAATATCATTATTAATGTTATATTTTGTATGATTTTCAAGTAACCATCTTTTTTCTTTACATAAATTGAGTTAATGTAAAAAAAAACACATTTATTTTCATCTTTCTCTTTGCACTTTCACTTTGGATCTTCTTTACCACTTTCAATCAATGACAGTATTTGAGAAGTCTGATAACGAAACAGGCACATGTAAATAAGTTTAATAAAACATTTATATCTTTTTAGATTTAAAGACTTAAAAAAATATCTTTGAAGACAAAAACAAAAGTGGTAAATGATTAATGTTTATAAAATAATTATTTGAGTTTTTATAGAAAGAAAAAAGGAAAAAGAGTTTAGGAAAAACATGGTGAATAAATAAACAATATCGGAATATCTAAAACACATAAAACAAAATAATGGTTAGGTTTACAGTTGTAATATTTTATAAAAAAAAATGAGAAACTTACTCATTTGAGAGTAAAGAAAATTGAAAAGTAAAGAGTGCATTTGATGAAGAGTCACTCGTCATAATTCACAATGTATGTAAAGAAAATGAAACAATTTGAACGAAAGCAAAATGAGAATAAATATCTAAAAAAAAAAAAAGTGAGTATGAGATAAAAGGGAAGAGAACTATAAAACTGATAAAAGAAATTATTAAACTGGAAAAAAAAATTGAATTTAGACTGAGAAATAGTTTTTGCAAGAGATTAAAAGGAAATGAGAAAAAAAAATAAAGAACTGAAGTTTGGAATACGTTATTTTATTTCAAAAATATTGTAACTCATGAAATACGCTATTTTAAAAATGTTGTAAAAGAATAAATTATTAAACTGATAAAAAATTTATTAAACTAATAACATTGATAAAATTGAAAAAAAAAATATTTAACCAATATATTAAATTAATTGTTATTTTTTTTAAGGATACAATTGAGAAAAAATTGTGTGTTCCAAAAAGAAAATCCTTATGTATTGTTATAAATAAAAATGGAGAAAAGTTGGCAGATAAAAGAGTAGTTACAAACCCGATTTCTATGTTTATTAGGATAAAATAGAAAAAATAAATAAATCAAGAAGCAATTACAAAACACAATCCCTTTGTATATAATTTTTAAATAGAAAATATGCACATGAAATAGTAATATTTTATTAATTTTTATAATATGTAATTTTTCCTAATAAAATTAATTATGTTTATAAAAATGATAAAAGAGTATACAAACAGAAGAGTAGTTCCAAAACACAGACTCTATCGATTATGTCACCTTTAATATTTGAATAGTTTATTTTCTTAATTTTAAAATACAATTAAAAGTAAATAAAAACAAAAAATATACATTAATTAAGAAAATCTTCTTTGTCTATATAGATTATGGATTATGTTTCTTTATTTTTCACTTAGGCAAATTTGTAATTTATGTTTTTCTTATAATATTGTTTTTTTCAAATTACAAATTATGGTATCAAAATAAAAACTAATAATCCAAATAATTTATTAGAATAAACTTATCAAATTTAAAAATTAATATAAATATTAAATTTAAATTAATGAAATAGTTATGAAAATGTCATCTGTTTTACTTTTATATGTCACTAAATACATATATAAATTATTAAGAATAGATTAAAAAAGAGGACAGGTACAATGTTTTGTTGAAATCTTTAGAGGGAATAACAGTTTCTCTTTATCATCTCAAATTATACATATATTCATTGTAAAAAGAATATCAAACTTTACACATAACATAACGGTTTCTATTGAAGAGCAGTTACTTATAAAAGTAACAGACCACTTTCTTCATCATTATCACTTTCCAAAGCATACACAATCCAACCTCAAACCTGTAAAGTGCTATTGCATCTTGAATTATAACATAGCCTTCAATTCTAGGTAGAAAAGTGCAAGAAATAAATTTGACTTCCAACTATTTTTCATACAATTTTTGTTACTTCTTCATCCTACTGGAAGAAGAGAGGAATGGAATAATTTACATATTCACTTTTATCAGTAAATGGTTTGTCATAATTACACTTATTTAAAGTGATAAGAGTTCAATTCTTAATTTTGAGATGCCATTTTGAAAATAAAGAAAAAAAAGATAACAATTTTGCACGTTTCCACTAATATAAAATTTTCTTAAACAAATAGCATACACACAAATTCTACAGAAGGTTACATCCAAGCCCTTATAATACAATTAAATTATTATAACGAATTTTATAATGTTTTAAATAATCTAATCATTAAAATAAATATTCAATCGTTTATATGGTAAATTATCACCTTGTGCCATTCATGTAACATCTCAAGTATTAAAATTGAAAGAATGGCTGCGATATCATGCGGGTTTTGTTTCAAACTGCAGAGGATCTTCATTTATTCAAATTTAAATATATTGCTTCATTTGAAAAAAGAAAAAATTTCTAAGAAAGCTTTTCCAAAGTTTATGATGCTAACAGCTAGGCATGCCCTTCATGAGACGGTACATTTGCGTGGTTGCACATACCAACAACCTTAATCAATTCTAACAACCCATGATGGAGAGGCTAGAAATGGCCCCACACATTTGAATGTTAGGCCAAGGTTTTATCATCAGCCATCAAATTACAGGCTGCAGGGTGCTCACACTGAGTGCATGACAAAAAGCCATTTATGAGAAGTAAATAAAGCCAACACTCAACAAGAATAAAGTAACTCATCTTAGTTACCCAAGGGGAGTTTCTTTCTATATTATGAAAACAATTTCAAGTCCTTTAATTTTTTTATTTATTTTGTATTTAGATGACCAACTGTAAGAGCTTCCTTCAATTAAATTATATAATCGACAACAAAAGAATTTGATACGTTGACAGCCTAGAGATAAGCTACAGTTCTCCAACGACTGTACAATGACTCTTCTTCCTGCTCTGCATTCTGCAGAAGAGGCTGCCATATATATGTATATATACAAATCTAGCAAATTATGGCCATATTCTGTGCAGTTTCTGCGGAACTCTATAAAGACTTTTCTTGCATGTACAGAAAGATGGAATAAAATCCACCTCTTCTAAACAAAGGCAGGACCCACGCCAAAAAGTGGGTTGTATGTAACATTCAATGAGTGAATTATAAGTAACAATGGTTACTAATTAGTGAAGGATAACCAAAGAAGCCTGCGGATAGACAGAAGTACGCCAGCCTTCATTTATTGGTAATTTCTCTTCACCTGGGCTGCCAAAATCTTGGGCCTGAAACATAATTATCTTAAACCTCAATTCAATATTTTCAAGTAATATTTCCGAATTCCAATAACAAATGTACATCAGAAAATAAAGATTTTTTAAAGATTGATGAAAATCTATCAGAGGGGTATATACCTCGGTTTGCTACTGGAATTGCATCTTCATAGTGAGGTCTAAAAGGCAAGTTGTCCCTGTAATTCATTGGTGGGGGAGGAAATCTCCATCCATGGCCTGGAAAACTACCTGGTTCACTTGGATGACAACCATAAGGAGCAGTTACACCTCTGTCATGATACCAAGGACCTGAAAGCAGAAATCCCAGGAAAGATAATTACTACACAACCAAATCAAACCACAGCATGCCTACCACCTTCACCTCAAAAATCACAATCCAAAAGCATCATCAGTTATCAGTCTTACCATAAGAAGGAGGATCATTCCATATCTCTTGGTAATCATATGAAGGTGGTTTTAATCTCTCATGATTGTCATAACCAAATTCTCTCTTCATGCTCTGCACAAAGTGGTAATCATTGGAATATGGAAGAGGTGGCAGAACCTCCCTTTGAGACTTCATTCGATGTTCCCCGTGAACAAAAGAAAACTGATTGGATGGCACATGGTGAGGTGGTGGTATCGAGTAACCTTTATTATGCATAGTAACACCATCTGTATTCCTGGAAATGTCAGTTGATTGTATAGGGAGGGTGTTGAAAGAGCAAGCAGACGCCTGCATTGGCATTGGTTCGTCTCTACATTCATGGACAGTATACTTAATTGCCTCACTGACAGGTTGACTATTTCTTGGTTCAGCAAAGGGCTGACCCATAGGATGCAGTACATTGGCTTTCAAGGTCTGCAAAAATGAACCAAAGCCCAAGTAGAAAGGAAAAGGTTATAACATCAGCTGTCACATGCTGCAACTTATTCCACTCAGTTTAAAAATAACAAGCAAAAGAGTAAAACATACCAGTGAATCTTCAAAACCTTTTGAATCAACTGCAACATGATATTGTTCAGAGGTAGCTGGCATGAGGTGTGAAGTAGGTGGTGGTGGAGGTAGAGGAACAGGAGGAGGAGGTGGTGGTGGTGGTGGTGGTGGTGGAGGGGATGAAGGTGGAGGTGGGGAAGACGGTGGCACATCTTGTGGTAAAGGAGGAGCAAAGGACACAGGAAGATTCTTCTCAAAATCAGAGGCATTTCCTCTATCAACATTACAAATCGAATTTAATTCGAGATCAACTGACGGAGCCACATCTTCCATTTCAAGCTCACCATCAACATCTTCCAACACATGCCTGCGCTTTTCAATTGCATGAGCCATTTCTTGCACTTCATGTGTTTCAGAATCATGCTCAGGTGTGACAGCCTCAAACTCCCCTCCATCAGAATCACTTCCTCCATCATCAAGCATTCGGGGCATGCAAAATTCAGGTAGCTGAAAACTTGAGTTGCTGCAAAACCAAATGCAACTTGAGTAAACACACCTACAGAAGTAGTAGAAAAGCAGAGTCAATATTTTATGCATCACACCTTCCATATTCATCAAGCATGCCCTCCATGTCTCTGACAGGGTCATCAAAAGGCCTGTCTCTTCTTAATGAACGGCGTGAGAAGACACCTGCAGAAGCTGAAGTGCTATATGAGTCTAGTTCCCGCATATGATGCCGAATAATGGATTCAGGAAGGATTTTTCTCTCCAACCATAGCCTTAATACCTACATAATTGGGAGGAAAACTTAACAAGAATAATGACCCAAAAAAATATTTTGAAGGGAAGACTAGAGAGCATCTATGATTAACTTCAGTAAACAGGAAAAAAAATCCATTAACTTGCCTTAAGACACTGACGACGATTTTCTTTTGCAGCATTTCCAGGAGGTGCAACTGCAGACAATAGACGTGGCAGCACTGCTTTCATAGCTGATGGATACACTCCACCAATGTCTCCTGGAAAATACATATATTTTCAACATGAACAGATACAAAAGCCATAAATTCTGTTATGTTGACAACATCAACAGATACATGTGCACATATTCTATTGATTGTGCTTGCAGAATTCAAGAAACAAACAATTGAAAAGAAAAATACCTTTCAACCCTCGAGAACATTGAGCAATAGAATCAACAAGAAAAAACAGATCCACCCTCCGATGCAGGCTTGTCTCAATTTCCAGATTATGGACAAGAATTTCAACCACCTAGAATACATCCCCAAAGCCCAGCCCCCCCAAAAAATGCATATATCATCAAGACATATTGGTGCAAACTTATTTATAAGGAAATAAATTTAGAGCAAATTAACTGGTTTTAATTCCCATTATGGTTCATAAGATTGAAATCTAAACATATTGGTGCAAACTTATTTATACTAGGACAAACAAATTAAATTAGGTTCCTCTAAGAGATTGGGATGCCAAAAATGAGCAAAAATGATACCAAAAGAAAAAAAAACAATGAGCTAGAAGACTGTCTAAAACCATCAAGCAATTTATTCTTCAATAATTTAGGGAAAGAAAAAGGAATTATGACCAAGGATTTCGCAACAGAAACAAGACAATCTTCAAGATTCAAGCATGCCCAATGAAACTGACTCCAATTTTTTGGTTATCACAAAACCAAATATTTCCTCCCAAAGAAATCAAAAGATTTGTATCCAAAAAATCATAATTATAATGCATGAACACCAATAATTTCAATTCAGCCTTCTATTCGTCCCTGCTCATAATCACTGGTGAGCAGAATAGGTAGACCTGCCATGGGGAATTGTAAAATCAGTGGAATTTGAGAGCTTTCCGAGTTTGCTTGGATCACATTTTTTAATGTGCCAACTTTCAGTAGTGAGTCAAGTTTCTTTCTTTTATCGTTTTGGGCTTTTGTAATCCTAAGCTCATAAAACCCAATCCCCAAACCAACTTTTCTGTAACCCCAACACTAATAATAGAGGAAAACACCTTCGCTGACCTGACATCCCTGCATATGTTCAGCCCCTAGCAAAAAATCTGTGTCCTCTCACCCAAGCCCCAAATTCATTGTATGAACCACTGTGACCAGAGGTCTTCTCTGTCATCCTTGAGGGACACTGCTTAGCTCCTCTGCTTCTGCTGCTGTTTGTGTGGTTTGTTGGTTCTCTTTCTATGGAATAAATGAGGATCTCTTGAGTGATTATGATTGGATGATCTATTTTAGAGGTCTAGTCTAGGTGTTCAAGTGTAGTGTTTTGTACTAATAGTCACTTCGTACTACTACAGTACTTTAAGCAGCTTTGTTTGTCATTTATGACTTGGGAGTTGAGTTTTGTATGGGGTTTAGTCATTGACTTTCATATGCTTATTAATCCGGGATTATAAATTTAAGCTTTTGATTTGTTACATGGGGTTTTTTTTCTCTTGTTTATTTTATGTTATATGTATTTATGTGAAGTTTATATGTCTTGTAGAATCTTATACTTCATCTTACAATTCGGCGATTTTTGTGATTTTGTATCCCCATTCCCCATCTAAATAGAATCTTGAGTTTAACTACCTTGCTTCTATTTACATCCTGAGCCCCTAAAAACCAAAAAAGGGCAAAGAAAATCAAGGTCATCTTGAAGAACAAGAAGGGAAAGGCCTTGAAAGGCACACACACATAGACCATAAAAGCTTTCTTGTGTGTGTACAATGGCAGCATCACAGCATCAAGATTTAAACAATGCCCCTATACAAACTATCCAAACCCAACACTACTAAGGGTCCCCTTGACTACAAAATCAGAAGTAAAACTAATCTAATAAACAAAACATTAACAGTTCAATGATTAAACATGTACTATTGACACGGAAGAAAATAAAAATTTAGAAAGCACTATCACATTACCTTAGTTGCAATGCCAAACTTTGCACAGTCAATAGCTATGTGTGTTGCTCGACCAATACTTTCCTTTGTCCTTTTCAGTGTCCCAAGCATTGCTTCAAAATACAACAAAGCAGCATCTCCTGCTTCAGTTGACTTGCCCACAGATCTTGATCGGTCATTTGCCACAATCCCATCTTTCCATCCATCGGTAGGACCCGATAGAGTGTTCTTTTGGTGTACATCAGGGCTACAACTTCCGTTTTGAAGGATATTACTACTGTCTGATGTAGAAATATTGCAAACCGATGTTGTGTTTGGAGGTGAACCTGGTGGAAGGCAGACTCTCCCATCAGTCAAAGATGGGCTTGACAGAATCCCCAAATTACCCTTTTCACCTGAATAATCATTTGATATTGAAACAGAATTCATATCCTCCTCTTGTCCTTTAAACTTTACTTCTTTAGCAACCTCATGCCTGAAAAGAAATAATAGCATGAGATTTATTGAATTGAAAGAAATGAAGCATACTATACTTTCCTTGTACAATTGTTCTCTTTTCATTTACTTATATTACCTTTAACAGATTGATTAAAAATTAAAATATGTTTATTATATGACCCCCAGTGATTGAATTTCATAGACCCCAATCAAAAGTGTGAATAACAAAAGGGTAACAAATTTACCCAATAGAGATGTTCCTAAAAAAATGGATAGAAGAACAAGCTGGGGTAGGTGGCAACCAACAAATGGAGAGGGGAAGGTGAAAGATTCAGGACACATGGAAAATGATGAGGATATAGGGAGCATGATGCATGAAAATCATTTGGATTATACTAGTACATGAGGGCTTATAATTCTTTCAGAGAGTGCAGTATTCTCTTTTCTGTTTTTCCTGAGTAAGGAAAATAGCTCAATTCATGTTCTTAGTTTCAATGCTATCGAGATGTGTTTACCTTCAGTTTTTCTTAATCAGAAATTGTACCTACTAAGAATTTAGGCTGGAAAACACAACTATTTGCACATGTATGATCTAAACAAGGAATGCACCAGTTCATCCAGTCAAATTTCATAATGAACAATAATAAGCATAACAGAAAATGGAAAGCATGAAGTTTGTAAAGGTTATAACATCTTCCATATTTGGATGAGAAAAGTTTGAAACTCAATGTTTCAGTGTAGGCTGAAAACAGCTTGTTTAGCACTTTACTGAGGGTAAAATTATATCTTCTCCAGAAATGCTTTTTTTTCCTTAAAGAAATAGAAAAACAAATTTTCACAAATAATTAAAGTGAAATGTTTATCACATAATCTTTTCTTTTCTCCCGAAGGAGGTGTGATCAGAATCTAGTGATTGTACAAGCTAAAAATACTTACGCATCATTAATTTGTTTGCTGTCACCAACTACTTGCTTCACACCCTCACAAACAGCCACCACATTCTGGGGCACATTAATTCTATTTTGAGGTAATAATTTATCACTTTCACTGACCCCCAAAACAGGATCAGGACTTATTCCACCATGCTCCAATGTATCTGATGTATCTGAATGGTTCAAAGGTCTGATGTTGCCATCACCATTTGGTAACAATGGTGGACCTGGTGAATCTTCATTGCTTCCAACTTGATAACATTTCATATCAAGGTTAAGAGAAATTTTGCTGTGTAAGTGAATTTGAGGAACTATTTTGGCTGGATAACAAACAACAGAATCAATAAGATCTTCACCAACTTGCTGTCTATCACCAGGGATGGCATCCTTCCCAGCTTCATTTTCGTACTTGGCCAACTGCTTATCCACTTCTATAGATGACTCATTCTCTATGGAAATAATTGTATTTGAATGAGTTGAGAAACTACACACGCTAACATGAGAAGAATCAATGCCACAATAATCCAACCTTTGAAGTTCTAAATCGTTACCTCCTTCATTATTAACATTCATACAAAGACATTTCTTGCTAGTAGATATACAGCACCTACCAGTTGATGCCATTACAGAGGATGATGATTCCATGCAAGCATGACCTTCTTCAGCAGCATTGGCAGACATTGCTTCTAAAGCACGATGGATACGTTTAGATGGAGGTAAAGCAGCTTCATCATTCACAGAAAAGCCAATCATTTGGTCTTTCTTAATCTTACAAATATGAGAACCATTTTCTGAACATGGAGCTGTTAAATTAGAAGGAGAAACATTAACCAAAGCTTCATTCAAGATTGATGAGCCTCCTTCAGCAAGGCTACCATTTTCACAATTTGAGGAGGTAATTATCTGATGTGGTGAGTCAGTAATATCTTCATCACCACTCTTCACCTGGACTTCTACAGTGCTATTGAGTTCTTCTGCCTCTGATGATGATTTATTCATTCTAACTCTGGCTCGTTTCAATAAGGGCAAATGTTCGTCTCCATCTTGGACAGGGCATCTCTCTTTTGAATTTTCACACATATTCAGCAAAATTTGACAGGCATTCCGAGCACCATCATCATTTGTTTCTTTCTTCCTGTTTGGTCTTCTTTTCTTCTTGCTGATTACAGTCTTTATTTCTAGATCAAGGCCTTTGTTCAAATCATCTTCCCCTTCAGGACACCCAATAGGCTCAGACTGTTCAAGTTTTAAATTAGAATCTATCGTACTTCCGTCATTTAAAGTAAAGACATCAGAATTTATTGTAATAATTTCAGAATCATTATCCTCCATGCTAAAATTTGAGGCAAATGCAAGTGAATCAGTATCATCGCAACCTAAAAGATCAGGAGATTTCCTGATACATTTACTCCTTTGTATATCCCTATTTGGAATTGAATCAACTAATACATTGCCATCACCATTATTTTCACCATCACTATAAGGTACAACAAAGTCTTGGACCTGTAATGTGCTTCTAGACCTTCGAACTGGTTCATTTCTAAGGGTAATAGGAAAAGGTGATTTTACAGTTGCAGCCACAATAGCATTATCAGTAGGTTCATCCAATGATGCCTCTATATTATAAGATTCATTCCTCAATGCAACAGCATCCTCAGCTGCACAAACTACCTCAGGTCTGTCAGTCACACAATTTGAAGATTTCATTTGTGAATTAATTGCCAAAGGAGCCTCAATTTGATCCTTTAACCATATGTTTGCAGATGGATCAATTGGATTTGACAAATTTGCAATGGCAACTTCACCATCAAAGCTAGTGTCATCATCTAGATTCTCACTCTTCAATTTTTCATAACTTTCAATAATCTCCTTTACTGCACGTGCAAAATCAGCACCCCTTCCTGGACGTTTAGCAAGAGATTGTTTCTTCTCTTCAGTAAATGCTTCTACATCGGCAGGATTACAGAATGCTCTGCAAAACCAAATGGCCTTTCAAACTAAGACAACTTTCAAGCTGAATAAAATTAAGGCTAGTACATGAGGAAATAATTAAGAGATTCCACAATGCAACACAGTTACGAAGTCTTACAGTTAGCTTAAAAATAAAACATATTCAACAATTCACATTCATTCAATGAAATCATCAATTAAGAAATAGAAATTAAAATTTCAACACCTAATTTATAATTCGTCCCCTCTCAAGTTGGTGTAAGCCACTTCCTTCCCTAATTAAGTATGGATCAAGAATGGTTTAATCAATATTAACTCACATCATAACTTATTTAATCATATCAAATCTTGTTCCTATATTTTTCTCAGATCTAATAACTACGTAGAAATTTGTCATCTATCAATAAGTATGTAGAAATTTGAACCTTAGTTGTAGCTATCAATTATCTTTAATTATAGAAGAGTGCCTATCCCAAAATATGGGAAAATTATTTCCAGAACCCCTACAGCTCATCTTATCAGAGCCTTTAGAGGGGCTCGGGTGCAACTGTCCTTCCTTTCTTTCCCAAGCCCAATGCCCCTATCACTGCAACAGCCTATTCTCCAGAACCCTTAAAACAAATAGTCCAATTTCAGCCTCGAAAATATGAGGATTGCTGTACAACTGGATGGCAAAAATTATATATCATTGGACTAGATTGGTGCTACCTTTAAATGGGAAGCAGAGGCTTCATCATCTCTGTGACAATCCACCTTAGAGTAACAATGAGAACACAGAGGATACTATCATCACAAACCAGTAGCTGAACTCAATGCAGATTGAGGTATCTCGGACTTTTATGTAACTTGAGACATCAACATATATATGGAACACATTTAAAAACTTATAAGCTTAAAATGTGGCTATAATCTGAGTTAAGGCAAGGCTTGTTCATAACTAAACTACATAACTTTCTGTTACAACGTATTTCATATTAAAATGGTTTGTGCCAGGAGACAAAGCTATGCCAGAATCTGGAATTGAAATCAAAAGAAGTCAATCAAACTTCTAAGAGAGAAGAGCTTGAGTTTAGAATTCATGGCTGGTCTAAGCATACTAAGATGCTGGATTGGATACGCCTGCCTCTCAATCCAACACCAATTCAGCTCTCTACTACTGCAGAGAGGACGTGAACATGATACAAACCAAAACCAAGTAAAACCCTGAACCAAGACAACTTATGGTCTACTTATTGCAACAGAACACCAGGGAAATTAAACCAGATAAAACAGTGATGGAGTAAAGCTAACTCTACAACAAAGAAAAGCTGCAAAACTATCTTGAAACTTTAACAGCCGCTTAAGCTCTGTTGTTCATTCAGTTACGTGTATAATTCACATAATTACAAAGTTCTTCTCTCAACAAACCTTCTCACATACTGAATTATCTGCCTCACATGCCACGACCCACAATCACTTAAAGAAAGTATTGTGTTAATAATATAAAAGTGACTAGTCATGTACCTTAATACATTTCCAGTAACTATTTTAAGTTTAGTAATCCCCAGTGACATAACCTATATATATATATATATATGTGTGTGTGTGTGTGTGTGTGTGTGTGTGTAAAACATTTTAAGCTTACTCATACACCTTTCCATTTTGAAGAAATCTATGTTTCCTGCCTGAGAATTTGGACTTTTAACACATTGAATTGTGAATCTTGCGAGCGTGGAAAGCATCATAGGGTACATTTTTCTTGTTGTCAACAAAACTTCAAGAATACTCCATTTCTTTTATGCATACAAATGTTTGAGAATCTTCTGAAATTTCATATGTTAAAGGAGCAGGAAGGTTTGCGTCCTTTATTGATGTTTGTACCAAATTAACTTATGATGGAGCTATCCTCATTGCAGCAACTAGCATTAGATGCCTGTATTCCAAATATCTTGCAAACACATAGCTTCAGGATTTTTTGGCTATCTCGATTTTATTTCATGATCAAATTTGAGGCGGCAAACTTGATCCACAAACACTCAAGTGTGCCTTTGCAAGCTTCAATGTCTAGCAGGGGTACATGTTTCCAACCTCAAACCAGAAAAATCTGTTTTCTGTAGATGTTACATTTTGTGAACCCCTCTGATAATATTCTTCACATTGTCAAGGGGAGAAGTTCCATGATGTTAAACACCTTTAGTTACCAACACTTCACTTTACTCCAATGCTTCCAATCCCCAATCTTCCATCTGCTTCTCAAACAACTCCCAATTCACCAAAACTAACCATGTCCATTCCTACATATTCAGAAAAAATAAACAAAGCCTCCCAAAGCCCAAAGAATCATTCCAAGTGAATTTGAGTAGAGAAATATCAGCCCTAATAGCATGTTCAATCATTGGATCCAACTCCTACTGAAGCTCAAAGAGAATCATGAGAAATGGAACCTAAATCTAGTCTTATTTTTGTTAAAATCTCTACTATAGGCAAGGCGAAATCCTTTTTACCTGTTAAGAAGAAAACCAAACTTTATCTACCCATTGCCGTAAAGAAAGAAAGAAGTAGCACTAAACCCTTTATATCCCATCATGTATCTTACCCTAATATTTTAGATGGATGCAATTCCTTCTTGCTAACCTTAAACATCCATTATAGTTTATAGGCTGTACAAGAAGCCTTAAAGAATATGCGAATTGGTTAAAAACCATGAACAAGGTAATAAGATAACTTCAGAGAAATGAAATGTGGTACTGGAGAGTAGTTCCTCTTAGAATAGTTTATATTGTCTTCTAAGCAAAAGTTGTTGGGTACTATATCTATCTAAGCTGGAATCCTAGGGTAAACGCTATTAAGTTTTCTTTCTCTTTTCTTAAGCTTTTGCTGTAAGCTATGTGTGTGTGTGTGAGAAATTGAATCAGTAGAGAGATCTTAGTTCTACCTCTTTATTAAGATCTCTCAAGCTCTTTTTCTCATATATATGCTTTCAAGTTAGTATAAAAGCAAGTTAATCTCGTTCTACCTACATTGTTTGGTTCCATCATCCACTGTTGTTGGTTGTCATCTCCCCAACTCCACCTTTTCCTTTGGTGACCATCAGATTTGAAGCATCTCTCCGAGTGACGCTGTAACCTATTATGGTTTACATTATAACTTCATAAAGGATTTTTCCGGTTGCTGATATTTTCCATTATCCGATATTGAAAACACTGGTATCTACTCGTGGAAGGGGAGATTGTGGCAATAGAGTACCTGGTGGTCAAGGATGTCCTCAATGCTTTAAGTGTAAGAGAATAGTTCATACTCAAGAAAATTGTTATTTTTTACATTGCTTAACTAACAAAACAACAAATATCTTGAAATCCAAAAATACTTAAAGCAAAGTTTTCTGGTGAGGAATAGCAAGAATATTTGAGATTAAAATCCAGCAGTCAAGCACAATTTTCCACACATCCCACTTTCTAAAAAATTCTACATCTCACCATCCATGGAAAGTCAAAATCCAAGGATAATTGACTTGTGTGCTCTTAATCGTATTTATGCTAATGCCCCCTTGTTCTCTTCCATTTCTTCTCTTAAATTTCTTCATCTAATAACCTTAGCCAACGAATCCAAAGTTGTTTCTCAGGGAGTTGGTCAAGTTTCAATTTCTCCTTTAAATTAAAATTTTGTTCTATTTGTTCTTGCATCCCCTCTAACCTTATCTCTCTAAGTCAAATAACTAAGTCATTAATATGCTTTGTAACATTTGAAGTCAATTCATTTGTTTATAAAGGAGCATGGTACGAGTTGAATGATTAGCGTTGGACATGAGTGCACAGGATCGTACTATTCAAGGACCAAGTCATATGTATATCTTGTTTTTCCTCTCCTCCTAAACCTTTGCATGATCACTTAGGTCATTCACATTTGTAAAAATTAAAACAAATGGTTACTAAACTTAGTAAACTTCAAGTTCTAGTGTGAGTCTTGTCAATATGGAAAACATGTCAAGTCCTTTTTTTCCTAAGCAATATAAATCAATATGTAAATATGTGTTCTCGGTCATTCACTCTAACATTTGGGACCAGTGGCTGACTGAGTGACCATGGTTGTTGAACCAGATCTGTTTTGCTTTTTAGTTTGTGGCAGATATAGATTTCTTTCAGTCATGGGTTGGCTTTGGTTCAAGTTGTATAACCGACCCTTCTAAAAAAATTGTTGGGCAAGATTGGGTATAAGGACTCTAACAGTATTAATTTATTAAAAACAATGAAATTAGGGGGTTGCATAGGTGTCAAAGTCAGGTGATCCCAGGCTCCATGTTCTTCCTCACAACTAGTCACAGGGTGGTGGTTTGATTTCCATAACATCTAAAGTGGCCACAATGTGCTGCCACACCGCCATGCTGTGGCGTCCAGCAATCCACCACCACTTTCCTTCTTAGTGCTGCCATCATGCCATGGCCATTTTTCAATAACACAGGTGTGTAACTTCTAAATATTCTTACTAAATACTTAACCAATATTATAACTTCCTATAATTGACCAAGATAATAACTTCCTATACTTAACCAATATTATAACTTCCTATAATTAACCAAGATTATAACTTCAAATCAGAGGGTGCAGATATACCAAGATTGCTACATACTTACTGAAATTTTAACCAGTTTATAACTTCCTTGTAAATCAACTAAATAGAGAACCACAAAAAGTTCCAAATTAGTTTTAATAACCATACGAATAAGTAGTGACAGGGATAAAGGAAAGATTATAGGGTGAATTTAGCAAGAAAAAAATATTTGAGGATGCCAAAAGAAAACAAAATCTATTGAGCTACACTCAGCCCCTCATAATAGAATAAAAAGCAAAATACTGACTAAATATAGAATCTAACATGAAGAACAAAAGAAGGAAAATTATTACAGAAAAAAAAAAAGACAAAGAGGACCAAGCAAAAAACAAAACATTTTGGATACAAGCATTCACAATCACAAAGCCTAACTCGCAGTACATAAACATTTCTATCCAACAAAATCACCATAAGTAATACTCTTAAATCATAAGTCATACCATCTCACATCATATATATATATATATATATATATATATATATATATATATATATATATATATATATATATATATATATATATATATATTTAAAAATTTGTTATTTTTTGTTTTTATTTTTCTATATAT
>Ga0123342_1003406_pt1 | contig 25540 bp, 16 predicted proteins | sample Turbeawhitnodule_FD_89960 | JGI IMG/M metagenome (GOLD analysis project Ga0123342, IMG submission 89960) | Root nodule microbial communities of legume samples collected from Mexico - Turtle bean Mexico white nodule | ecosystem: Host-associated > Plants > Roots > Nodule | place: Mexico: Nepantla... | reverse complement strand
TTAGGTAATCCTATAAATACCGTGCTCAAGCCAGAGAAAGGTACGTTCTCACTCACTCACTAAACCACACTTAGAATCTCATACTCACTTGAGCGTCGGAGTGCCTTCGCAGGTACCCTCCCCGCTCGACCAAAGGAGACACCAAGAAGGAGCGACCGACCGAAGGAGACACCAAGAAGGAGCGACCGACCGACTGAAGGAGCGACCGACTGAAGGAGACACGCAGAAGGAGCGACCGACTGAAGGAGACACCCAGAAGGAACAACCGACCGAAGGAGAAGAAGATCGACACGTCAACAATTACACTACGTCAACCGACCGTGCCTGGGCCCCATCTCTCCACAACAGGTACAATAGGTGTCTAAAAATGCTGAGAAAAAAAAAATAGGTGTAAAAAAAACCAACAAAAAAACATCATAAACCACCATACACAGATACAAATAACCAACCAAACAAAATAAATCTACAAAACAAAGTCAAGACGAAAGAAAAAAATGAAAATATCAACCACCAGAACAGTGGATGCGAATGGAGAAAAAGGAAAATAAAAAGTCCTGCAATAAACAATAGCCAAAGAAAGTGGGATAAGCTATTTTTTATTATTTTTTAGGGGCTGTTTTGAAAATCTTAATCACTGACAAAACCTATAATGAATTCGAGTGTTTATTTCTTACTTACCTAAATATTTTTCAATATAAATGTTACATCTCCGTAATGTTGTTTCACTAGATTATGACTTAGTTGGAGGAAATTTGATAAAATTCATAAAGTTGTTACTAATTTATTTGACTAATATCTTAATTCCAACTATACACAAATATTTAATGAAAGATTAAAAAATAGTTTAGTTTAAGAATTTTTAATTTATAAACTACAAGTTACATTAATTAGAGTCTAATTTATTTGTTATTTTTTTATATTTTTTAATTTTAATTTTTAATCCTTTTACCCATTATTATCTATAATTGCGGGCAATTAAATTTAAAGAAACCAACAGTAGTTTAAAAAAAGAAGTTTTAATCTATCAAAATAAATAAAAATTTAATTTAATTAATACTCGTTAAATAAATTAATTTGAATAAATTAAATTTTGTAAATAAAAAAACATATACAACTTAAGAGAAAATATAAGCACCAAAAAGTTTGATAAAAAAATTAATTATTTTTTAAAGTATAAAATTATAATTACATGATAATATACTTTTGTCTAAAAAATATGAAATTTATTATATAATAAAACTTATATTGTTATATCTTTTTATGTCATTTTATATTTACCAATTCACTTATAAATTTATTCAACAAAATAGTTTTTATCCAATAAATTAGTTTACCAACTCAAAACCTATAAATCAGCAACTTCTCGACTAAAAACTAATTTATTTACTATCAACTGGCTTATATAACCTACTTTTACCAAACACGCCTTTACTTTGATAAAATGTCATATTTAAGGTTTCATTGGATAATTTTTTTTTAAAATTACAAGTTCAAAATAGTCTATAGATAAGTTATAATTTTTTAAAATTTTCTTATTTTTAATTCGAGAAACTTATTTATTGTTATTATTATAAAAGTTTTGACAGAGAAGTTTTATCTAAAAATATCACAGAGTATGTTATAATTATTCATTATATATTCTGGAGTGATATAATGAGACTTTTATTGATCATCTAACTAATTTTCTCACATAATTTATTTATTTTGGGGAAAAGTGATATTTTTAGTTGCAATTTATGCATAAATTAGGGAAATAACCTCAAACTTTGTTAACAAAGGCAGGTTTCAAACTATTTCTACATGTTATGTAAACTTCTGAAGAAAGAATAAAATTTTATCCAAACCATAATGTAAGGGTTTTGTAATAATAACAAAAATATATTAGTGCAATTTGGCATGATCATGTATTATTTATTGAGTAGGGGTGAAAAAATTGGTTGGTTCGATTATTTTTTTTTTGTCTGATTCCTAGTCCGAAAAGAAATTAGGATATACAAGTTATAGAAATTAAAATTGATGATTTTTTTTATTATAAGATGATCAGACATTTTTTAATATTTTGTTGTTGGTGTTGATTTTTTTTCCCTATTTATTTATTCATAGTTACTGATTCAATTTTACAACAATAAAATATAAGAAATATCAATAAAATTAAATCAATTTTTATTATTTTAATCAAATAATAAAATTTAATGTTTAAAAAAATAAATATGAGTAATATCCAATATCACAAATCACGGTAAAATTTAGTTATGACAATTCCACACAACATATTTTAGCTAAATTAAACATAAAATAAAATAAATTTAAAATCATCAATAATTGAACGTATAAATGATAAAAGAGCAAGAAGATGACATTTGTTAAAATTCTAAGTCATTATTGTTGGTATTAGTATTATTACTACCAACAACACTGATGGTATCGGTATTGTTACTATCAACAACACTGATATTACTTTTAGAATTATTACTACCAAGAATACTGATGGTATCATCAGGGTTGTTATTACCAACAACACTGATGTTGTTATTTTTCATTTCATAATTTTTTGTGACACTCTTGAATCAAGTCCCCTCACTCTTTCATTTTATCAGTATCTTCATCATCTTCAATAAAATTTTAAAATTAGTAATGGAAACGTAATTTTAAAATTTACTAGCAATTGAAATTAAATTTTATAGAAATCATTCAATTCATTCATTTTTTTATCGGTCTTTTAAAAGTTATTTTACAAATTAAAAAGTACAATAATTTTTTATTGTAACAAAATAGTTGTGTAGTTTATTTTATTTTGTTTTATCTGTTTCTCTTTTTATTTATAAAATAGAAAATACATAAAAGTATAATTGATAAAAATAATAATCAATACTATCTCTGAAAATTAAAAAAATTAAAAACGATTTGGTTTAACTATATCTTATATCAAGTACCAATAATTATCACACTTGTTAATTTAAGAACATGCATGTGTAAATATCAGCCTAAACATTCATGTCTGGAATCATGTGCAGCATCAAATTCAAGTTCTCATCCACTGTCCTAATTATATTTGTTCAACTCTCTTAACACTACTACAGGGAAATTTTAAGAAAGAGGGAATACATATGTTTTAATAATAAAAAGGTAATATTTAGTCAGATAAATTACGTATATTTTAATTATCTTCTACTTCTTTACATGTTTTTAAACATATATATTTCAATGAGATTATGTGTATTTTAAGGATCTTTTACATAATTTCATGTTTTTAAACACATCTTTTAATGGGCAGTTTCTTCCTGCACCCCTACGTTTTTCTTCATGCACCCCCACAATGTAATGCAAAGACAAAAGTATCCCTATTATTTTTTAAAATTTCCAAAATACACATAAGACCCACACTACTCTTTCTTCTTCCGGATAATGCAATTCAGTAATTTTATGGAATAGGAAATCTGCATTTATTTTTTTTGCATTCCGGATTGATAAATCCGGTAATCTTCTGAATTGGTGAATCCAGTAATCTTCCGGATCCATCAATCCGTAACAAAAATTAGACTTCCAAATTCAACAATCCGAAAATTAACAAGTTGCTTTCGAAACACCCATTTATTTAAAAAAGAATACGAATCACTTTCAAATTGATGAATCCGTAGCACACTCCTGGATTGATGAATCCGGTAACCTAAAAAACTCTAGTTTTTTTAAATAAAAGGTGAAGGTCAGTTTTGGGATTTACAAAATTGTGGGGGTGCAGGAAGAAAAACGTAGGGGTGCAAGAAGAAGAAGCCCTTTTAATGAACTTGGTTGCAGATCCAAAATTTTGGGCCAATGAGGGGTGCAGCTGTTCAGGTCTCTACATTCTACACGCCCATAAATTTGAAATGCACCTCAAAATATATGTGAAAAGACTAAATTATCTTTTATATTTATATTAAATCTACCATTTTTTCTCTTCCATTTCTTCTTCTTCTATCTTCCCTGCATTGTTTCCATTGTTCTTCTTTGGGTTAAAATACAAGAATTACTCTCTAAAATAAATTAACTGTATTTGAAATTAATTTTGGAAAAACATAATTTTTTTTGAAATTCCAAAAATAATACATTTTAGAATCTACAATCTCAAATACATTTTTTATATTAAGGAATCTAATTTTAAAAGGACAAAGTTTATTTCAATGAGTTTATCTAGAAAATGAAGTTATAAAAGAATAAGAATAACTTTTTTAAATTAAAAATTGGCTTATGTTAAGCTAAAAATACATTTTTTTTCTGGAAATTATATATATAAATGAATTTCTACACATTAATCTATCCATATATTATTTTTCCATTTATTAAAATTTTATTTTTATCTCAATTTTTGTAATCTTTTGTAAGTTCTAATGGACTAGTTGGTAGGAAGATAATCATTTAGTCACAACTTTTATTACCCAACCTCTTTTTCACAATTTCACAAGGAAAATGTCCTTTTATTTCTGTTGTAATCATGAGCAAAATGGGTACTACATAAAAATAAAATAAATCAATAATAAATAATCGTTTTATAGTTTAAACAAACTTCTTTTAAAAAGAGGACTCGTTCCTTTCAAACATGCAAATTCAACTGTGTCATACATCTTAATGACATAAGTCTCATGTTGCTTACGAAGCATGACTAAATCAATTGCAAATATTCATGTGGATAAAACTTTTCAGCCTTGCCACATCAAACTAGTGGGTTCAAGCAAGCCATACAAAAAAAATTCTAGAATTTGTCTTAGGAAATGACCATTAACTTCTTGAAGTTGCATATCCACAACATTATAAAATATTTCAACATGTCACGTGAACCCATGTAATACGTTTCAAAAATTATTTTTTAAGACGTTTACGTGTTACCAAAATAATCCCATGGCGTAATGTTTAGACAAAGAATATTAAAAAAATAAAAGTAGTAAGTTGCATGTTGTAGAGTTCAAAAATCACATAAGATAGTTTAAAATCTATGAAGTTAATAACTTATCTTAAATGACGTGTCGGTGTCGGATACAAATATCAGACACTGACACTCGTAGGATATGTATTTGTAAAGTGTCTAATTCAAAAAATATTTGTTGATTTTTAATAATTCTAGCACGATTTTAACATAATTTTAAAACAAATACATTAATTTTTAAAAATTCAAACTTATTGTATGAATTTGTATTATGATTATAAAAATAAAAAATAAATCTTTTTGAACCAGTCATGAAAAACATATTTCTACCCCCAAAAATTAATGTGTAACATACTTGTGCACATAAATCTTTATTGTCAATTTATGTAATTCTTAATTATACAATATATAAATATGTATCTTGTATCCTACATTTTAAAGATTATACGTATTTCCGTGTTCATATCCGTATCGTATCAGTATTTTCGTGTTAGTGTCTGCCCTACATAGTTTAAAATTGAATTGAGAGTAAGAGTGATTTAAGCAATTTTCTCCAATTTGTACATATGAAAAAAAGGGTGTGAACTTAGATATAGTAAGTGTGGGAATAGCAATACCGTTTTATTCTCTGTTATGGGCCTTTCTTTTACAGGGTGTTGGTTTTAGTGGTGAGAAAGAAAACGTATCCCGTTGTGGAGGAGTTGCTTCAGATCCCAATTTTCCAACACATTCTTCCCTTGGTCATGAATGATACCATTGCTTCCACCCTCAAACTTCATTCTCCTTCACCTTCATCTTCACCTTCACCTTCCTTCAGATTCCGCAGATAGAGACGCACACGAAGAGACACCTCTCTCTCTCTCTCTCCCTCTCTTTCTCTCTGCATTATGGACTCTCCGTTTCCGTTTCCGCTTCTGCTTCTGCTCTTCCTCTGCCTCTCTCCCATTCCCTCATTCTCAATTGACAATTTCCACCAAGCGTGAGTATTGCTAATTTCTCCATTTCTTTCGCTTTCTTCCGTATTCAACTTGCATTCAGCTCTCTTTCCTATTCCCGAGATCTGAGCCTACTTTGATTTTCCTCACCTTCTAGATCCTCGGTACGGTTACATTGTTTTCCGCATTCGTTACGATACTAGAAACTAACACAGTGGTAAAACGGTTTCACACGCACGGGGGAACGGGTGATGGGATGGATTTTTGCCAGTAACGTGTGAGATATGTTGATTGTACGTTGACTTGTAGGCTTGTTGAATAATTCAGAATATGAATAAAGGAAAAAGAGGCACTGCAGACTTATGGTCACAACGTGAGAGAGAGCATTTTCAAATTAGTATTTCACCTCAGATGTGTGTTGATATGTGTAGATTTAGTGCGGTGTTGTTTTCACATTAGAGTTGTGCCAACGATAACGTTGCACGGTGTGTGTGTGTTTGTTTGAAGTCTGGGACTCTTTTGTTGTTATTGTTAATGATTTATGCAAGTTGTGGTAACTTTTATATTGTTATTCTTTGTCTGTTCCTAAGCATGGTTTTAGCGACCTCCTCTAGGGTGTTGTAGTGCAGAGTTTCTTTGTTTTCTTTATGTGAAGTGCGTTTTTCCTTTTGGTTTCAAGTTGTGGTGAGTTTTACTTATTTTTGCCATTCTTTGTCTGCGCAGCTTTCCCATTGTGGAACCTGATCCAGGTCACACAAAACTTCGTCTTTCAAGAGAAGGTTTGGAGGCTATCGAGAGAATAACCAATCCCATTGCTGCAGTGGCAGTATGTTTGACTGAAACTTTAAAGCTTGCTTTATCAGTGTTTTAGGCTTCCACGTACTGTTTTTAGTATGGTTTTCATGAACAGATGGTCTGATTGATTCATGATCGATGTATTATAAAGTATTATGCGGATTAGTGTTATCCATGTTGACAATTCCTTACTACCGTGTTTGTCACTCAAGGCTGATAAATATGCGAGCATTTGCTCTATTTTGTTTGTTCTAACACTTGACAGGGAGCAGTAGGCCAGCAGTAGATTCTACTTGAAACATGAATGTAAAGTTAAAGGCATTTGACCTTCTGCGCTTGATACAAAGTGTGGCCATATAGACATATTTGAACGAATTAGTCTTTTAGGAATTATTCCTGTGCAAGTGTTTTCCTAACTGTGGATCTTTTGATATTTCATAAATTAAGAGTATCATTTCCTTCCCCACAAGTTGAGACAAGACAACTTCGTAAGGGATTAAAATTTATGGAAGGTTCAAAAACCTCACATGTTAATTTTCCAATCTCTACCCACCTCCACATAATGTGAGTCTTGATGTTTGTTCACTAAACTAGTTTCAGTTTTACACTTCCTCTTGAAATCAGAACCATCAGGTCATATCATGTGAGGAAAGGACACAAAATCAATTATGTTAAGATCCACTGTCATTTATGTAGGGGTCCATTAATTTTGCCAGTGTCTCTCTTATGACATGAGTACATTACATGACCCACCCACCCATCTTAGTAAGAAATGTGTGAGAGTCCTGTTCATTTCTCTTTTCAATCTTTTCAAGAGTGTTTAAATAGATTAAATTTAAATTCTTGATAAGTGTAAATCTACCAGCTCAGGACTGAAGCCTTATTTTGTGAAGATAAGTTTGTCATTTTTCTTTCCTTTCCCCTCATTGTATTTTTGTCCGTTATTGAATTGTTTTATTGTGCTCTAGTTTTTCTAAGAACCCATATAACTGCTTTTATAATATGATTTTTTTAATGTTATTGGTAATCCCACAGCATCAATTTCATTAGTGATTCATATTGAAGTAAATTTGTTCAGTATTGAAGAAATGTTGTTATTTCACTGTCTACCTCTTTATGGGCTCAGCTTTTATCTTTTTATGGTTCTTTTTATCAGGTGATTGGGCCGTATCGTTCTGGAAAATCTTTTTTGCTTAATCAACTTCTCTCTCTTTCTTGTTACGAAGGTGTATCTTTTATAGCTACTAGATTTTACCCTCAATACCCAAATTTTGGGATTCTTTTGGCATAAATGTTTGGTTAAAAGATTTGATATGGTAATTTTTTTGTTAGGATTTGGTGTTGGGCACATGCGTGACACTAAGACAAAAGGTAGATAGATATTGCCATTTTTCTTATGATATACTTAATTGGATTTAATATTTTAAAATATATTTTTAAATCTTTTGGTTCACTTTTTCAGGAATATGGGTTTGGGGAACACCTATAGACTTGGACATTAATGGAGTAAGAACTTCTGTCTTTTACCTTGACACTGAAGGATTTGAAAGTGTTGGGAAGTCCAATGTATATGATGATCGGTAATTGCTTTTTTAGCATGCATTCTGTTTTCTGTGTTGAATGGTATGTGATTTTTTTGTTGGCTCTCTCTTGTGTTTTCTTCTGCAGGATATTTGCTCTGGCAACTGTCTTGAGTTCTGTGCTTATATATAATTTGCCTGAGACGGTTAGTTATTGCTGTCATCTCCCAATTTCTTGTTTATTGCTGCTGGTTGTCTTGTAATATTAAATACACAAAAGAATTAGTATTAGGGATGGTTTTATGGCAAGGATTCTGAGTATGGATTGGAGAAAGGATTTGGGAACCCATGAAATTGAAGCATGTCCACTCATTAAGTAGTGGACAACTTATCTCACTATTAAAAATTTGATGACTAATTCTAATATTATGAATACTCCTATGATGTGCTGGATTGGTTATTGTTAGGGCTGTATGCTGTTTAGACTTCAGTGGATCTGCTAGGACTTCTAGATACCTAATGCAAACTAAAGCTAGAAATTACCCAATTCCCAAATATCAGCTGTTATTTTGAATATACTCAATGAGTTGACAACTGTATGATAGTTAGTTAGTTAGAACTTTGAACAATGTACATTGAAGTATAAGAGGGAAACAATTTGAAATACCTGAGAGAGAGAGAAACTGTTGTTTTCTCCTTGTTCGCTTCTGGTTTTGTGAATTCTAATTAGGTATCTCTATTCACCCTATTTTTGGTCCACTTTTATCTAAAAATTACCTTGGTCCAATGTGGGCGAAGAAATATACCTCGTACTTACAATTCTAAATTTGTAGCAAATTATGGATCACCTTTTGGCTTTGAATCATTGAGCACAAATCAGTTTTCTTTTGAAGAAAAAATTTCAACTTGTTAGAGACTGAATAGTCTTGCTTCAATTTTAAGCCAGACTGAAATGTTATCTTTGTGTGTTCAGATACGTGAAGCTGACATCTCTCGACTCTCTTTTGCGGTTGAGCTTGCTGAAGAATTTTATGGGAGGTCTGCATCTTGATAAACTTTTTGTTAGTAATAATTTATCTTGAATTATCAATGCCCTTCCCCCTATCCCTTTAATATTGCTTTGTAAAACCTCTTCTTTTGGGGTTAAATTACAGTTACTAACTTTAATTTATTTGATTTGCAAATTTTTCACATCCTAAATTTGCAACTACGGTGTGTTGAACAGAGTGAAGGTAAGATGAGGTCTTAGGGTTGTTATCTAATCCTCCTTGCTTTCTATTTTTTTTAATGCAAACTTTGTCATTGATAATTTGATTTATCTTTGAATGTTTGGATATTTTATAGGGTCAAGATGTTGCGTTTGAACCTGCTAAGCTCTTATGGCTCATCCAACGTGATTTTTTACGTAAGTTAACTTGACAAAGAAATTAGAGACTTAGAATTGAGGGAAAAAAATGCTTGAGAGTCAGCACGTCAGCCTTTTAATTATATAAATACACTTGACAAGATCCCACAAACTATGGAAAGAATCATACATAATCAGGAAAATATTTGATTGTAATTATGTATATAATGGACAAATAATAAAAGGAGATATCTACATCAACCAACAAATATTCTAACATCTCAGTATTCTCAGCCTAAATCAAATTCACTATGAAACTTGGTCCAATCTCACGTTATCTACATATAATCTCAACATAGCCCTTTAAGCTGCTGCATATTAGTCGCATACATCTACCTTGCTATGTATGTACAGCATTCCTTGTCTGTGAAGAAATTGGTAGTTTAAGCAATATGATAATTGGAATCAATAAAAGATGTAATGATTTCTCTAGAAACGGTCCTCTCATTAACAAGATGACAATTAATCTAAATTTGTCTTATTTTGCTTGTGGAAAAGTAGGTGTAAGTAGAAGAAATTTGCATTGTGATAGTAACTTGGGTATTATGGGGGTGTTCAAGTCCTCCATATCGAATAGTATGGAATGCTCAGTAAACTATTTAAGTGTTTGGTTCTTCCCCCTTAATAGCTACCTTTTGAGGGTGAGTTACCCAAGGGTTTGGGTACTTATTAATCGGCAGCAGAGCTGGTTGTCGTTGTCTCACAAAAGGCTACTATCAAGAGTTTTTATTGGGGGAGGGTTCTCACCAACAGGGGAGTTGAGTGAAATGATACTGAGTGAAGTGTCTTAGAGTGAAAGGTGCCAAGACATAATAAAATCATTCACAAGTCTTCACCTCACATATTAAGCTTTTAGGAAGGTTGGTCCTTGACATGATATTAGAGCTTTTGATTAAGTGGTCAAAAGTTTGATCCTTGCAATCTATTTTTCTTTCAAATAAAAGTTGAGTTTCAACATATGCTCAAAATAGGCTTGTGCATCTTCAAGTTCAAGTGCTCGCATGAGCAGCCAGTTATATGTGAATGGACATGAAATTTGATATTTTCCTTAATTGTCTACAGAAGGGAAATCTGTGCAAGAAATGGTGAATGAAGCTCTCAGACGAGTCCCCAATGCTGATGGTTTGTTTGTACCACTTTTTGTTTGCATAAAGTTTTACCTTTTCCATAGCATGGTTTTCCTTTTGCTTTAAATTCAATGATCTGATGGAAGGTTTTCTTACTACTTAATTGCAGGGAACAAAAATATTGATGTGGTATTTTATCTTCTAAATTCAATTTCCAATTATCAGTAAAATAGTATTAGTTTGGAATTGAATATTTTTTATAATACTAAAATTGTACTCCATCAGGTCAATCAAATCCGAGATTCATTGGCTGTTATGGGTGACAACAGCACTGCCTTTAGCTTACCGCAAGTATGTCTGGTCCCTTTGTTCAAATTTTCCTTAATTCCCTACCTTTTCAACCCAAATTTGGTTTTCCTTATCTGGATCTCTGTTATATGAAGCTTTGAGTGTAAATAAAATGGTATGAAGATGGAACCTGCTGTAGTTATCTATTGATTTTCACAGGAGAGTGAGTGATTTTAACTGTAATCATAGCTACCCTATTGTACGTCATATATGTGTGAAAGAAAAATAACAATGTTTTAAGTTTATCTGACATTAATATGTTGCCTGGGTGGCATTTTTCGAGCTATAACAAAAGATCTTGCGTCTTTTTCTGGTGGATACTATTGTTTTCTCATTCCAATGTCTTGATTTGGGATTGGAAGATAAACTTATAAATGATATTAGTGTCCAAACTTGGCTTATTAGGCACAGAATCATTTTCATCCCTATTGTGTTAGTCATCTCCTGCTTAGTTCTGAAAAATGTATTTGAGGAACACCAGGGGCAGGTTAAGCCTATAAGGCATATAAGGCTAAGCTATTAATTTGTATGGTTATTTAACTGCTCTCTTTATTAAGATTGTGTCATTGGATAAAACCTTTGGCCTTTTTGGTCATGAAGAATGATATAGTAGTATTGGAAGTAGTTTATTTCTGACAAACGAGTTTAGGTGTTATTTCAATTAGTAATCATCTGTAATTTTGTTCACATTTTTAATCCACCTGCCTAGCATAGTAGTTGTCATCTATGTATTCATATTTCTTGATGGAAAGTTATCAATATTTTATGTAGTCTTTAATTTTTGTTATAACCGTTGTGAATTGATATATCTGATTGTTGGAACTTGACATTAACAGCCACATCTTCAACGGACAAAGCTTTGTGATATGAAGGATGTGGAGCTTGATCAATTATATATCAAGAGAAGGGAGCAATTGAAAGAGCTTGTTGCTAGCATAATCTCTCCAAAGATTGTACAGGGAAAGACTCTAACTGGGAAGGAGTTTGTGTCCTTTCTGAAGCAGGTACTTAATTTTGGATGTTCCTATTAGAGGAGAGAGTAATAATTACAAATTGATCATAATTGTGAATGGAGTGAAGTATCAAAATAGTTACACAGTGTACACGTTTCTTTTAATAATAATCAATGTAAAACCTTTACAGAAGACGCGGCATGTTCTCCGATCTCATAATTATCGTACAATAGAATCTGCAGATCAATTACATAGGACAAATGATGGCTGAATCTGTCATAGTGATATACTTCTCTTTACGTCCTTTATCTAACTGTTGGTTTTGTTAAAAAAAAGATAATAGATCAACATGTGATGCAGTTATACTTCTGAATTTAAGTTTTTTGTGGAGACAATTTAATTACGAATAATTGAAACAACTGGAAACCAAATTTTTGAATTTTTCTTCTGCAATTGTTTCGTAGGTAAGAGTAGAATTAATTTATTCCTAATAATATTAGGAATTAATTTTTTGAATTTGTCTTCTGCAACTGTGCATCTCCATTTCACCACTGATTTTGACCTTTCAAATTTAGATACTTGAAGCCTTGAACAAAGGTGAAATTCCATCAACAGGCTCTCTCGTGGAGGTTTTCAACAAGAATATTCTTGAGAAATGTCTGAAGTTATACAGTGAAAAGATGGCAACAATAGTTCTACCTCTTACTGAGGAATCTCTGCAAGGGACCCATGATAGGACTAAAGATGAAGTCATGCAAGTTTTTGACCAGCAGCATTTTGGTCGTCACCATGCAAAGAAATCAGTTATGCAGCTGGATGAAGAATTACAACAGGTTGCGTTTGAATTATTATAGTAGGCTGAAGGCTCAGAATATCCTTGTTTATTATCCTTGTTTATTTTGAATGCAGTTAGCAGTTAAAGTTATATTAGCAAAAGCTAGTTCAGTGGTTTTCTTTGTCAAATGGATTTTATGTTTTTAGATTGAAAAGGTTCTTTCCAAAATTAAGTGAGTTAAGTTAATAAATAAATTCTCTTCAAAGATCCTGTTTATGATTTTTGATCTTGTTGATGGAGTTTTAAATCAATCCGATAGAGCAGCATGTCTGTCCAGAAAATAACAAAGACCTTGTGGCTAATTGAATCTTATCATGGGGTGCACAGTGGTAGAGTCAGAACAGTGAGATTGTGAGAAATTGTACCAACCAAGTAAAATTTATCATATTATGGTTATATTTGTTGATTTGGTGATCTTTGGACATTTGCTCCGCTCTTCCCTGCTCCTGGAATTTGAATCTGATGATTTAAACTTAAAATTTGTTGGGGATAATTATGCAGGTGTATAAGAATGTTGTTTTGCAAAATGAGCTTCAATCTTCAAAGCTCTGTGAGGGACTGTACACCAGATGTGAGGACAAAATGGATCAACTTCAAGTTCTCAAACTTCCTTCCTTGGCAAAATTTAATGCAGGTTTCCTGCTATGCAATCAGAGTTTTGAGCATGAATGTGTTGGACCTTCAAAACCTAATTATGAGCAACGCATGATGAAGGTCTGGTAAACTAACAGTGTTTTTTTATTTTTCTAATTTAGTACTTGCGGGGATTATCTTTGTTATTATTACCTTTTGTGTTTACTTGAACATTGGAGTTCAAGGTGTCTTGTCTCAGTACACAGAAATAATTAATTTCATATTTCATGTGTCCGTCTGTATCACTCTATTACATGTGAGGCTATTCTCTGTTATTATTGCCTTTTGTATTTACCTGAACGTTGGAGTTCACAGTGCTATAGAAATTATTAATTTCATGTTTTTGTCTCCGTCTATATCTCTATTCTTAGCCTAGGTGTGACAGTATTCCTTACATATTTCAAGTTGACCATTTTGGCCATATTGGGCTTACTTAACATTAAAAATGGAACTACTTCAATTCTCCACGGAGTAACTAAATTTTGCTATTCATAATTTCTCTGACTGTGAAATTGGTTCAAATTCTTAATGTATTTTGTTGTAACTAATGGCTATGCAGATGTTGGGGAAATCTCGGTCTCTGTTTATAAAGGAGTACAACCACAGACTCTTCAATTGGTTGGTGGCCTTCTCTCTAGTTATGGTAGTGATTGGCCGCTTTTTTATAAAATTCATTTTGATTGAAATTGGAGCATGGGCACTCTTCATATTTTTGGAGACATACACAAGAATGTTTTGGTCAGCTGAGGCACTTTACTATAACCCAGTTTGGCATTTTATAGTTGCAACTTGGGAAACTGTTGTTTACAGCCCTGTCCTGGATCTTGACAGGTAATTTGAACCTTTTCCTTTGGCACCTTGAACTGAATTTGTCAAAACTTTTGCATCAGTTGCTATTAAAATCCGTTTTAGATATGATTGGTTGGTGTTAAATCTCCGCATTGGTTCCATGTATCTTAAATAATGACAAGTTGAAACCAAGAAATGAACTGGTGATAAAAGGCATGCAAATGCATTAGTTTCACTTTTTCTTCTCTGAATTCCACACCTAGTTCCATTTTTCTATTCTTGATTATTCTTATTAAAATTCTGTTTGTAATCTGTTCCATGCTTGTTTTTAACCGTGATCACTTGTCACTATCTTGTTTAGTATGAATAGTTATGGGATTTTGTGCAATGCTGGTATTTTTATATTGATATATAATACTTTTGGTGATAAAAACAGATGGGCTATTCCTCTCGGTGCACTGCTGTCATTGTTTATTCTTTATTGGCGGTGTTATGGGAAAAGGAAATATGGATCCCAGTGGCTATTACCTTTATACAGAAGCAATAAAAATGGTTCTAATCGACCACGAACAGACTAAATCTGTGATAATGATTGCAGTTGCCGGCATGTTTCAAGAGTTTGGCATGCTCTCCGCAATTTCTCCTATATGGCGAGCATTTTATTTTATACTGGAGCTCGCTGGCCCCTTCATCTCCAAACGGTTCTTCTGCCGAGTGTAAAAAAGGTGAACCGAGGGTGACTGACCTCTAAAGTAACTTCTACAACTTTAGCCCCTCAAAGATGTTCTTTGTTGCCACAATGGCACTATATTTTAGTTTATTTGTGTATCATTTCACAATTACTGATATAGGATTGTAGAGTAAATTAAATGTTATACACCACTGTGCCACAATCATGCGTGGACGTGTAAACTGGTAAATTCAAAGTAGAAAGGGAAAAATGTTGATTCTTTCTTCTTGTTTGCAGTTGGTTGGTAAGTTAACTATCCCAGATATCACTACTTATTTTGGGATTTATCCTCGTTGCTAGATGGGGAAAATATGTGCACACTTTTTGCTTTAGACAATTACTACATCAACTTAAGGTGCATTTGAGGAATAGTTTTCAGAGCCAACCTCAGAGGTCAATTGGCCTCATGGAGGATTATGGTTCACTTGAGAAGGTTAAAGACATTTCGGATACCTTTTCAAAATAAATAAATTCCAATACGGATCATGGTTTTTCATTTCTTCTCATCTTAATATCATATTGTTAGACTAATCTAGATTCATTTCTATATTTTTTTAAGGTTTTTCAAAGATTTAACAGAAATTGAATGAGAATACTCGAGAACATCAATGATGAAAACAAAATTTCATAACTATTTTTATGGGCTGTGTTCGGAGTTTGTTGTTCAATTTTTTTGAAATTATCTAAAGAAGCTTTAGATATATAAGAAGATCAGTTTGACCATGTAAAAGGCAACTACAAAACGTATTGAAAAAGCATTAGTGAAAAAAGAATCTTTTTTGAAGAAATGTCTTAACCCTCTCAACTGTACTATCATTCGTTAAAATAAAAAATGAAGATTGATGACGACAGAGAAAAAAAATAGTCACGAACATGAATAAGTATACCTGCAAGTTTTTCTCCTAATTAATATATATATATATATATATATATATATATATTAAATTATATATTTTAATATTAATAGCATTGTTCAAAGCATTAGAAAGATACTGTAAAGCTAAATGCTGATCGTCTAGCCCATAAATCGTTTAGAGTATCAGAAAAGCGATTTTAACAAATCCAAAGAAAAATTTAACTTGTCATTTAGTAACTGCGTCATAATTTAATTATTCAGCCTAAGTGTTTTAATAAAGGTAAAATTAAAAATTAAAGAAGTAGTGAAATAATAGTTAAATCATCATTTGATATTGCTAAATGAATATGATAAAATTTAAGTTTTATAAGATTTTTACATTAAAATATACTGATATGACATAAAAATAAGCCGCAGCTTTTTTTAAATAACTCAGATCTAAAATCTCGAGTCAACCAATAAAAAAATATTTTTATTTTAAAATATATATTTTACTAACAACTAAATAAAATATACTTATGAAAACATGGTTTAAGATTTTTATACTAGAGTAAAAATCTTAAAAAATGATTGATTATATAAAATTTACACAAACTAAATTAAAATTAAGAATTCATAGAATAATTCCTGTAAAATAGACACTCTTGAATTAAGTTAGACATACTTAACTAAGTTTGAAAAGATAGTTTAACGAGTTAAGTGTAAATTATTTGCACCTGTAACTTAAAAGAAAAATAATATTTTGAAATTCCTTGAAAATATTACATCCACTTTACAATATACTTTAATAATATAATAATATATATTAAAATTTTAAATTAAAAAATTAAGTAAATATTATTATTTGAAAGTGTTAAATGAATATTTTTTTATGGATATCAAAATATCATATGTAAAAGTGTTTATGAGTGACACTTAACTAAAAAGTTATCTAAATCCAATATAAAAATTAAATGTGGTTTAATTTTATATAAATTTGAGCTAAATTAAATTATTGTTAGCCTGTCCGTTTAGATTGGTTTTTTGCAGATTTTTTTTGTTAGTATAAATTGTTAAGTACTTTTTTTAAAAAAAATCATTAAATAAAGAGATATGATGTAATTTTTTATATAATTATTTTTCGTATTTATAATTTTATTTTGTCATATTTATAAATGAATTTCTTATCATTATTTAATAAATATAATTACATTTTGATTATAGCAGAATCAAGCTTTAAAACAATTTTTTTAATAAAGACAGGTATATTTATTAGTTATTACTTAATTTTAAATATATGATATCATATTTCAATATAATAAATGGTTTTGATTTGATTTCCTTTTGTTTTTTATTTATTTATTTTTAATCTGAAATTCAAAACTAAATTAATAAGTTGATAAAAAATAAATTAAAAAATTCAAAAGAAAAGGTTTTAATCAATTTTCGATTTTTTAATGAAATTTCAGTTTTTTTTGTTGGTTCGATTTTGATTATCTCTGTATACATATACACGTCACAAGTGTTATGGAAAATAAGACCACTGCCATGTCAATCTTTTTTGCCTCTGAAATTGCATAGTGTTATTACATTAGTTTTTGAAATTACAATTTTTAAAATAAACATGTGATAGTGTAATCTTTCAATTGTATTAGTATAATTTTTAAAAAATATAGGATTTAAATTATAATGATATATTTAAAAATTGAAATGACAATATATAATTAGGATAATGATACTTTAACACCCACATTTTTTTCCATTTCTATTTCCAATTGATAATGAAATATAATATTTTATTACTAAAAGGGGTTGTGAAGTGGAAATAAGAGAAAAAAAATTATGTCAAATAAACTTTTTCCATATAATTAACTCTAAAAACTTAATAAAACAAAATTAAAAAATTATAGATCTATTTAGAATTTTTTTAATTTTACATTATCAAAATGGTAGTAAATTTCTTCTTACAAACCATAGAAATCAACCGTACACGTGGAGGTTATGTGCGAGACTTAGAGCAAAACGTATATGATTGAAATCAACCACTCCTCCGCATATAATATAACTCTGCTTAGAAGGTTATAAGTACTTATATGTGCAAAATCACTTTTCTGCCTCTAAAATTGACTTTCTCAATTCTTCAACAAGGTGGGTACATAGAGAGGAGTTTCTAGATAGAATTTTGAAAACATTTTTTTCCAGCTTATTCATATCCTCGTATGTTCTATTAATCGTATTTCTAGCACTCAAATTAATCTATATAGTTTTTTTTTTCTAATTCTTCAATGGATTTGATTTAGGGTTTCGAAGAATATCCGAAAAATGGGCGACAAAAACTATCATCGACGCTTGATACATTGGAGTGAGTTATTCTTTATTTAGCCCTTTAATATGTAATTATGTTTTAAATTTGTTGCTTAGATATATAATTCATGAATTTTTTATTTTTTTTTATGATATTTTTGTTGTAAATCGAACCTCACCCGACACTACGAAGATATTGTAAAAGGAATTAGGAATCCTAAAACCACTTCCATGAAAATGAAGGAGAAATGGAAGGGAGTTACGCTCAACTTTCCTTCTTTCTTGAATGGTTCGGAAAACATGACCGAACATTGCAAGAGTCTTGGGTGGTTGGCTCCTCCATTCACCCGAGTCTTCCTCCATCACCAACGGTTGCTCCGTTTCCGACGACCATGACCATGGAATGGTGCCGCTCAACTAGGGTTTGAAACTGCAGTAGTTGTAGGTTCTCCTCCTTCTATAAATACCGCATCCCTTTGCTTCAAAAAATGCATCTCTCACTCACCTCCCTCGTCTTTCTCAACCACCACCGTGAACCTTTCTTTTTCCTCTCACCTTTTCACCTTTTTCTCTTTCTCTCTCTTAATTTATTATTGTATTTTATTATAAATTATTTTTTTTTGGGTTTTTACTCTTTTAAGAGTAAAGTGCTAGTTTTGATCCTCGAAAATTTCTGGGAAGTTCCTGTGGTATCCTGAGGGACTTGCGCAATACACCGCGGATAAGTCCTTACAGACAGTGATCACTCACGCCTCGGCAAATCATTTTTGTTCGTGTTTTAAAGCCTCATTTACTACAATTGTAAGGACTTATGGCTAACAATGCAGACAACAACAACAACTCTGCTTCGAAAACGTCAAACGTTGTTTCCGCAACGCAAACCATTTTTGTGAAATCATTTCTGGACGTCTTAAAAATTAAAGTCTTCACCAATCAGAATTTTCGACGCTGGCAAGAACGCATGTCCACCCTGTTGGACATGTATGAAGTCGCTTTTGCACTTACAACTTCTAAACCCGACCCAAACACAACTGTGAAATAAATTGATGCTTGGGTCCATGCAAAAAAGATATGTCGTCACACCTTACTGAGTATGTTATCTAATGATATGTTCGATGTCTATTGCTCTTACAAGGAATCAAAAGATATTTGGGATTCCCTTAGTCTCAAATACTATGTCGAAGACGTCGTCAGACAAAGGTTCGTGATCCAAATAAATGAATACCACAAGTTGCTTGAAGATATCAAAGCTGAAAGCATAGCCTTGCCGATTGAATTCATGTCCGAACTCTTGATTGAAAAGCTTCCACAATTTTGGACGGATTACAAACAACAACTGAAGCACAAGCACAAACAGATGTCACTATCAGATCTGATCACCCAAATCATCATTGAAGACACAAACATGAATAAGTGTGTTGTTGCAAAGGCCAAAACTTTGTCTACCAAAGGAAACGTGGTAGAAGACAAACTAACTCCAAAAAGGTAAGAGAAAAAAATGTGATCACAAAAAGAAATATAATAATAAATTCTCTCGTCTCAATGGAACTAACCCCACTTTTAAGAAAAAGGATAATTGTTTTGTCTGTGGAAGCCAGGTCATCATGCACCTCAATGCAGACATAGGGTAAAAAACGACTATCCTCCTAAGGCAAATCTAGCCGAAGGGGAAGATACCATTGTGGAAGTCGTTTCATAAGGAAATCTTGTGATCAATGTGAGCAAATGAGTGGTAGACTCTAGGGCTACCAAACAAATCTGTGCAAACAAAAATGTATTTTCCTCCTACACAAGTGTGAGTGATGGAGAAGAACAAGTTTATCTCGATGATTCCAGGACAACTCATGTCCAAGGAAAAGGAAAGGTTCTTCTGAAGCTCACATTTGGTAAAACTTTGGCTTTGAATGATGTGCTTCATGTGCCATCAATTAGAATTAATTTGATCTCTGTAGCATTGTTAAGCAAAGTTGGGGTTAAAGTGTCATTTGAACCTAACAAGATTGTTATGACAAAAAGAATGTTTTTGTGGATAAGGGATATTGTGATCAAAGTCTTTTTGTATTGAACATTTCTAAAGATATTAATGAATCTTAATCTTATGCTTATATTGTTGATTCATATGATATATGACATGCTAGATTAGGACATGTTAATTGTTCGTATATAATGAAATTGTAATGACTAGGATTAATTAACATGCATGACAAACAAAATAATGAAAGTGATATATGTGTAGATCTAAAATAATGAAGAAAACATGTCACTTTGAAGAACGTCAAACTAAACTTGGTTTAATTCATACCGATCTTGCATATTTAAAAAAAAAACATGTCTAGAAGTGGTAAAAATTATTTTGTAACATTTATAAATGATTTTTCTAGACACACCAAAGTGTATTTAATTAAACATAAGGATGAAGCTTTTGGCATGTTCTTAACTTATAAAGTGGAGGTAGAAAATCAATTGAATAAGAAAATTAAAAGAATTAGATCAAGTATAGGTGGTGAATATGTTTTATTTAATAATTATTGTGTTAAAAAAGGTATTATTCATGAAGTAACCTCACCGTATTCACCTTAATCTAATGGAGTAGCTGAAAGGAAAAATATGACTCTTAAAGAAATTATGAATGTCATGCTTATTAGTTCTAATGCTCATGATAATTTGTGGGGTGAATCTTTGTTTATCACGTGTTTTTTGCAAAATAGGATACCACATAAGAAAACTGGTAAAACATCTTATGAGTTGTGGGAAGGTTATCAATCTAATCTGAAATATCTAAGAGTGTGGGGGTGTTTAGATAAAGTGATGTTACCTTATCCTAAGAAAAGAAAAATAGGCTCTAAAACATCTGATTGCATGCTCTTAGGATATGTGAAACATAGTGCAGACGTAACATTATAGTAGAGATGAAAAATGTTGAGTTCTTTGAACATATACATCTGAACAACCTACAGATAGTGCTAGTTATGCCATGAGTGAGGATGTTAGGAGAACTAAAAGACAGAGAAAGGAAACCTCATTTAGAGATGACTTTTACACTTATCTAGCTGAAAATGATCCAATAAGTTTTTAGAAGTTACTAGTGCTTCTGATGCTAAACATGGGATAAGGACATTAAAATTGAGCTTGATTCAATTAAGGAAAATAATATGTGGACCTTAGTAGATCTGCCTAAAGGAGAAAAACCCATTATTTGTAAGTGGTTCTTTAAGAAGAAGTATCATCCTGATGGATCCATAGAGAAATATAAGGCAAGATTAGTTGCTAAAGGTTTTACTCAAAAACATAACATAGATTACTTTGCCCCTATTACTAGAATTTCCTCTATCCGTGTGTTGCTAGCCTTAGCATTTATCCATAAGTTAAATTCACCAAATGGATGTTAAAACCACCTTTCTGAATGGTGAACTAGAAGAGGAAATTTATATGACTCAGCCTGAAGGATGTGTAGTTCAAGGTCAAAAAGAAAAGGTGTGCAAACTTTTAAAATCTCTATATGGTTTGAAACAAGCACCAAAACAATGACATGAAAAACTTGATAAAGTTTTACTTTGTGAAGGTTTTTCTACCAATGATGCTGATAAATGTGTGTATTCTAGATCTGAAAATGGTGAATGTGTCATTATATGTTTGTATGTGGATGACATGCTAATTTTTGGTACATGCAATAATATTGTTTTTAAAACAAAATTATTTCTTGGAACTAAGTTTGAGATGAAAGACATGGGTGAAGCAAGTATCATTCTAGGAGATAAAATTATAAGGAAGAGAGATAGTATATTACTATCCCAAGAAAAATACACTGAAATACTTCTTAAGAAGTTTGGTTATTATGACTTTAAGTTAATGAACACCCCTTATAATGCTAACTCTAAATTAAAGAAGAACAAAGGAGAATCCATTTCTCAAACTCAGTATACCCAGATAATTGGGAGCTTATTGCATTTAATGACCTTTTCTAGACCAGATATTGCTTATGCAGTAGGTAGACTGAATAAATACACTCAATGTCCTAATCAGGATCAATGACATGCGCTTGCGAAACTCGTGAAATACTTGAGAGGTACAATGGATTATGCCATTGAATATAGTGGATTTCCCGTTGTGCTAGAAGGGTACAATGATGCTAATTGGACCTCTGATTCAGACGAGACAAAATCCACTAGTGGTTATGTATTTACACTTGGGGGTGGTGCAGTTACATGGAGATCAGCCAAACAAACTATTATTGTAAGATCAACAATGGAATATGAGTTTGTTGCTCTCAAGATGGCTGGCAGCGAAGCTGAGTGGTTGAAAAACTTCTTAGCAAACATTCCGTTAGGAATGAAACCAACCCCATTTGTATCAATGCATTGTGATTGTCAATTGGCAATAACTATAACTAAAAATAAAACTTACAATGGAAAGAATAGACATATACAATTGAGACATAATTTGGTGAAGCAGATATTAAAGAGTGAAACGATTTCTATTGACTAAGTCAAGTCAGAACGAAATTTGGCAAATCATCTGACAAAACCCTAGGGAGAAAAAAAAATTTAGAAACATTGATGGAAACCCAACCTTTGTGATTGAAGATCCCATGAATAAGGTTCATATGGGTAAAAACAAGTCACTTGTTAGTTCTGCTAGCACTAATATTGATTTAAAATCAATTTTATCCATTCCTATGGTGTGTGGAAGTGCCAGACATTGCATTATTGAGAAGATAAACTTTGTGGTTAAAATTATGAGGTAAAAGAGTTTTAATGATTAACAAAGTTTTAATGATTTTCATATCCCTTTTGGGTGGTGTATGATTTGCAGCATACACTTGATGAAATCACCTATATGAGTGTCAAGTGGGGCCGCTTGCATGAGATTTTGGCGAGATCTCTATAGCACTCATGAATATCGGGCACGCGCATGGCCTAGTAAGCGCAACACAACGATAACAACAAGTAATGTGGGGATGTATTGTGATTGATAAACCTTTAACACATACTAAGTGTCTTGGTTCATATAACTTGTTATACCAACTACACTATTTGTTAAGTTCATCAATCTAAGACTGGTTCATATAGCTTGTTATATCAGCTCTGATGCATTACATCTTAGATGAACCCATAATCTTCTTTTTCTTTCTTTATCCCTATGTTTTATCTTTTGCAATGTGGGGGATTGTTGTAAATCGAACCTCAAACAACACTATGAAGATATTGCAAAAGGGGTTGCGAACCCTAAAACCACATCTGCGAAAATGAAGGAGAAACGGAAGGGAGTTGCGCTCAACTTCCCTTCTTTCTTGAGCGGTTTGGAGAATGTTGCAAGAGTCTTGGTTGGTTGGCTCCTCCATTCACGCGGGTCTTCCTCCATCATCGGCGGTTGTTCCGTTTCCGGTGGCCATGACCATGGAATGGTGTCGCTCAACTAGGGTTTGAAACTGCAGTAGTCGTGGATTCTCCATCTATAAATACCACATCCCTTTGCTTCAGAAAATGCATCTCTCAGTCACCTTCTTCATCTTCCTCAACCCACCACCGTGAACTTTTCTTTTTTTCTCACACCTTTTCACCTTTTTTCTCTTTCCCTCTTCATTTATTTTATTATAAAATATTTTTCTGGGTGTATTGAATTTTTACTCTTTTTAAGAGTAAACTTGCTAGTTCTGATCCTCGAAAACTTTCGAGAAATTCTTGTTGTATTCTGTGAGACTTACACAATACATTACGGATAAGTCCTTACGAACGAACAATGTTTACTCACTTCTTGAAAAATCATTTTTGTTCGTGTTTTAAAGCCTCATTTGTTACCATTTCTTGTGATGATATGATTTTTTAGCATAATGGAAGTCATTACTTTATATATTAAAGATTTTTTTTTTATGAGGATGAAAAGGTACAGTAAAAAATAAATTTTAAAAACAAAATTTTAAATTGATTTCAGAACCGAAGTGTTGCAATCATTGAAAGTTAGTTCACGTAAGAATATCCCAAATAACAATAATTAAAGTAACAACAATTATATGAATGAAAAATTATTATTAATAAAATTTTGTAAGACTTTAAAAAGCCTTGTGTTCTTTGAATTTAACTTTAAAAAAATATTAGTTATTGTTGATGGTTAAACTCCTTACTTATCTTAAAACAAGTTATTTAATAAAAATATATTGGAAGTGGTGACTTTTAGAAAAGAAATATCCTAAACATTAAACATGTCTTTTCATATACTATTTTAAAAAAGTGATTTAACAAATATATTAGAAATCATACTTTGTTATATAATAAGAGATTCTAAGTCGTATTTAACTTATTTGTGAGAATATCTTTTTACTATATATTTATTGAGAGATCTCATTTTATTTATAAACATTATTTAATCGTAGGATACATCTAACTATAGAAAAATATATCAATTATTACTGTGAAAAGTCTTTGTTGGAGTGCAAATATTCCCTGATGTTCAATATCCTCTTCATGACTTTTTCACTTCAAAGAAGCCACAAAATATTAATCTCATATTTTGATTAAATACTTTATTCAAGATTTTCTTATCATGTCATATATGATTTGACCAACTTATCCAAATTTCATATAACATAAACTTTTGGTTGATGATGGTAATTAAAACACTCTCAATTTTAACTATTTTAAATATATTATAAGAATTTCATCTTGATGTTCATTATGCGTCAAATGTTTCACTAGACCTACGTTTCTAAATTGTTATTGGGTATGAAGTCAAAACCAATTGGATTGGGCTGACTAGACACCATGTTTAGTGAATGTGTTTAATCATTGTACACCGTTGAAGCGCAGGTGAACATTGTTTCGTGACTTCAAGTGGGAAATTGTTGGGTATGAAGCCATAACCAATTGGGTTGTGCTGATTAGGCACCATGTTTAGTGAGTGAGCTTAATCATTGTGTCTCTTTTATAATCTCTATTTAAAGAGATCATTGTACTTGTAATTGGTGTGCAACAGGATAGAATGAAAATTCAATAGTTGTTTGTGTGGGTGTAGGTTGCAGGTAGCGACTGAATCACGTTAACTCATGTGTGATTTATTTTTCTGCAGTTGATTTATAATTTTGTGTGTTGCTTTCGCGTGCGTTTTTCCATCAATTGTCTCGTGATAATCAAGTTTCACTTGAATGAGTTTTGAAGGTTGAGAACACGAAAAGAGAGAATATATTATTGCACGAGTCTCATTGTTCTCCTAATTTCTGAACATGATTTGCTTTATTGTTGAAGGTGCTGCACCAATTGCTGCGCGTGCTGCCAATAGAAGAGATGAAAATCCTGAAATCAGAAGCAGAGTGGTAGGTGCTTCATGCTTTTGATTAAACTTGGATCTTAGACTTTTCTATTTTTCAAGTTTTATTAATATATTGAAACTATACTTTAAAGCATTCTTATATTTGGAATGCTTATATTTTCATAATAAGAAGGTCCACTGAAATAACAAATCTAAATAAGGCAAGGATATTCCTATTTCATTAATTTA
>Ga0123342_1003405_pt1 | contig 25542 bp, 11 predicted proteins | sample Turbeawhitnodule_FD_89960 | JGI IMG/M metagenome (GOLD analysis project Ga0123342, IMG submission 89960) | Root nodule microbial communities of legume samples collected from Mexico - Turtle bean Mexico white nodule | ecosystem: Host-associated > Plants > Roots > Nodule | place: Mexico: Nepantla... | reverse complement strand
GGTCACGGCGTCGTGAGGCCCTCCACGTGTACGACAGCCATGTCAGAATAGAAACACCCTTTAGTCAGGTGCCAGGTAATTAAAGTCATTCAATACAGTTTCCGTTTCGAGCGTTCAGGTACTGGCTTCCAAGCGTTTCAACGTCTTAAATGCGCTACGTTTTATAATTAGATGCGCTGATTGAGTGCGTTACATTTGTAATTAAAGGCGCTTTAAGGCGCTTTAAATGCTTGAGTAGTTTAAATAGCGCTGAGAATGTTGGAAACGGGGTTCGAACTTTTGGCAAATTGACCAGAACTCTCTAGTTGCTTGCTCATGCTTTGAGGTTACGAACAAGGGACTGGGAAAAGATTTTTGCCCGAGGGAGAAGAACACACACACAATACACAGTTCTTTTTACCGCCTTCAGAGTGCCACACGCGGTGCGGGAGGTGAATAGTTTTGGTGTATAACCAGTGGGAAGGAGTCCCTAGCTGACGGTTGAGGTCGCGCACGAAGACGTCCCGGTCAACCGGACGGAACAATAATATATATCATAATTATAAAGAGAGATAAACACAAAAGAAAATAGAAAATGATATATATAAATTGTTGTATAAGTATCTTAAATTTAAATACATTTTTTTTCTCAAACAATGTATTTTAAAGAATATAATACAGTATAATATATAAATGTCCATAACATAGGTATACAATAGTACAAGATTTGCGATGTTAAATGAGGTAAGAAAGCAAGGTTGAATTTATTAATTATGAATATAATGACAGAAAATAAGGAGAGAGGGTGTGTGTATGGAACATAAGAGAGAAACACGTAAACATAGCCAGGGGTGCAGTTTGGAGTATGCGAATCTTGAAACCAAACCAAGCTTTAACGAATAAATTATTAATCGCAGTCAAGATCCTCTTCTTCTGCAGCTTAGTACCACATCGTTGCAATTTGCAAAGATGAATAGGAAGCAGCAAAAAGCCTTCAGATTGGTGATATGGATTCTGGGACTCTTTCTCATCGCTTACATTGCAGGACGACCCTTGTATTGGCATCTCAATGAAACCCTTAATGCCACCTTTTCTCCTTGTCCTCCTTGTCAATGTGATTGCTCTCTTCAACCCCTTATTTCTCTTCCAGAAGGTATATTCACTTTTCTTTCTTAGTCATCATCATGCTTGATTCAAAATATATACAAAAACTGCTCCACCTGCATGTTCGTCATATTGGGTTATTAGGATACTTAGGTTTGGATATATTTGGTTACCCATCGTAAACTCATTGTGTTAGACACACTCTCTTAAACACATTTTTTATTGATTAAGATTTACAAAACTTTGTAAGGCTTAATGCTTATTTAATTCTTAGTCTCATGATAATAGCATTGAATAATAATAGAGTGTAATAGAAAGTTCATGTTATTAAACTCTTTAAATAATATATTCAATGAAAAACTAAACACACTCTTAACCATGTGTTGTTACACTTGCTTGTAGATCTCATCTAGGAATAGGAAGGGTTTTTAACCTTTATTTTTAATTACCTTTACAAAGTGAAAAATGAAACTCCATGTAATCAAATTTGTATGCAAGTGTTAGGTCATTCATGGTTTACATTCATTCTGATATGGTACACGGTTTTTTTTGTTGTACATATATTCTGCTAAACGTGGTTTGTAAGCCTGGGAGTATTGATTAAGGGACTGGCCAATCAAATAGTGTGATCAAATATTGAACTTAATCAAACAAAATCTATGTCCATTCAATGGAAAACAAGATAGTTGATAGTGTCTTCATAGATGTGTTTTTTATGCTCTGACATTCATTGCTATTTACTAACACGGTGTCTCTGCTTGATTCTGCAGGATTGACCAACAATTCCATTCTAGGTTAGTTCCTTCACCCTTTAGTACATTAGAGAAAAGCAACAGGTACAAGGTCATGATTGAATTAAGTATCTCATGTAGGATGATGATGCATTTTCGGGTCAAGCCCTTTTTTTAAAATTTTAGAGACTTGGGAGAGATTTTTTATCCCAACTTTCTGCATCTACTCGCACTCCTAAAATAGTGTAACAATTTATTTACATCAAGTGATTAATCTTACAATCTAATTTATTGGGATAACTTTGGCACAATGGTGATGGTAGTCACAAGTTGTGAGGATTACTTTTTCATGATAGTGTGTAACATAAGGTGGAAGTAGAAGCGAAGACATTATAAAAAATTTGCAGAGTCTTAAAATCACGTGTCCTGCCAATGTTCTTGCAAAATAGCACTTTCTTAGTTGTTAGTTAATTTTGCTGAAATGGGGAAAAGGAGGTGAACAAGATATTTAGGTCCTCTCTATATGTGACAATAATGTGTTATAATTAGCTATGCTCATGCAGTTAAAAGTGTAAAATGGTTTTAACATTTTAGTCTGATATAGGGGATACTGACATACTTTTCTGGAGAATAATATTCCCAAAAGGACATACTTTTCTGGAGAATAATACTCCCAAAAGGCGTGGCTTGTTATAATGAATCCAAATTCTGGTAGTTTTGATCCTAGACAAGTTGAGATTTTATATATTTAGGATATGTATGTTGTAGATTGCATGAGGCATGACCAAGAGGTGACTGAAGAGGTGGGGAAGAGTTTTTCAGACCTTTTAGCAGACGAAGTAAGGGAAAAGGAAGCTGAAGCTGAGGAAAAACAAAGAAAGGCAGATACAAAACTTTTAGAGGCTAAGAAAATAGCATCTCAGTACCAAAAGGAGGCTGACAAGTGCAATTCAGGGATGGAAACTTGTGAGCAGGCAAGGGAAAGAGCTGAGGCAGCACTTGAAAATCAACTGAAAGATACTGCTTTGTGGGAGCTCAGGGCACGCCAAAGAGGATGGAACAAAAATGCTTCAAAGAAAGCTCGAGCACGTTCTTAAGTAGGTTAGAGCCCCTTTTGTTTCACACTAGTTCTTTCATTCTTCTATTCTTTTTTTGATTGTTGTGATTACTTGATATATTATTTAGTAAAAAATAAATGCACAAGAATACTTTTGGTTTTAAATTTGCATTAGATTGAGCCATGTATTTTTCAACTTAGCACTCAACGATTCAGTATGCTCATGAATCATTAATTTTTCTAACTATTTGTTTTATTGTGAGCAGTATATTTTTTATATCAGCCTATTATATCACTGTGTAAATAATGTGACTATTTACCTGATATTAGGTAGTGTTGAACCTTAACAGTGGCTAATTAATTAACACCTGAAATATATAACAAACAATTTGTTTGTTGTCTTGTGTTTGAAGAAAGTTGGCTGACATGTGTGTTTCATTGGGAGTTAATTTTCAGTAGTAATAATACATTTACAACCTATTCTGGTATATAATTTGTGATTGATCTTGATATGAAAAAAAAGGGTATTTTTATCACTTCAGAAAACTGAAATTTTACACCAGAGATTATACAGGTAGAAATTGTTAATATATCACTTCTATTACATTTTTATGTATCACTTCTATTACATTTTTATGTTTTTATGTGTCAAATGTGAAAAGGTGCAGAAGTTTCTTCCTTACTTCAAAAGGGTTGTTTGTCATTTAGTCAGTAAAAGGGTTGTTTGTCATTTAGTATGAGACGGATAACCAAACACGAATTGCAAACCTTCATGAACTAGAAAAGATAAAGTTATTCCCCTTAAAGGTAAACCAAGTTGAAAAAAAAAATACTCCATATAAATTGCTAACCTTCATTAGTTATCTTTATTTTTAAAGGTAAAGAAACAAAACTTCTATCACGTTTTCGTCTTCAAAAATTTTAATTGCACGTGAATTAAAATAATGCGTAAGTTATGTGATATTTTTTTTTACATAGTAGAATTAATCTTTAAGAAAAGGATATTTTTAAGCATTAAGCATGGATCTTCTATAAAAAAAATGATACTTTGATATCATCCAAAAAAAAAAAATACTTACTTAATAATTCATTTTAATAATATTTAGTTGGAAGATCTGTCCCACTAATTACTAGGTTTGTGTTGAGGAGATTTTTAACGACTTTAGATTTTGTGCATTTCTAGAATAGATTAAGGTTATACATTGTTTAAAAAGTATATTCTTAGTTACTTATTTATTATAATAATACAAATTTTTAACTCAATAAATAATACTTTGTAACATAATATTATATTATATTAATACCATTCATATGGAAATATACATTAGTTATATACATACTTTAATTATATGATTAATATATGGTGTTAATGCATCAAATTGCTTTAATCTGGTGTATTGAGTAAATTTAAGTTCATAAAATTGATCTAATCAAATTTTTGGATAAAGCATACATGCCTACAAACTCATCCCACAAGCGCTTCTCGTTGAACACTTCACGGTTGAAACTTGAGACCATATTTTCTGGAAATACTTTTGGAATGAAAATAAAGAGGAAAAAAAGAGGGATTATGAAATAGTACATAGAAATAAAGTATATTATTAGTTAATGCATTTCTAAGTTGGAGTGGTTTAAATTTATTGCAAAATCCAGTCTAAACTAGTTTGGTTTAGATTGATAAAAACAAATATAATCCTGTTATAGCAAAAATTACGTTTAACTCTCCTGAAATTATATTAAATAATACTTTTTTTTTAAAAAAAATTTAAAATAAACATATATTTTTCTGAGATTTTTAACAAAATCACAGTTATCTTCTTTAATTTTTGTCTCTTATAGTTTCAATAAAATAACATTTATATTTTATATTTCTTTTATACAAAGTGATAGTAGCTCTCGTATTTGATCTAAAACTAATATATTGATTAAAATTTAAGTGGAAAATAATGAAAATTAAAAATTAAATTTTTCAAATTTTAAAAACATTATTTATTTAAAATATTCATTACTATTTTAATTAAAAATTACTTTTTTTTAAAAATCGACTATGAAAATTTTTAAAAATTATTTTAATTTTTAAAATTTATATTAAATTATTTTAAATTTATTATATTTGTTAAATCACTTACAAACTTTCACAGAACCATCACATCATATTCACGTACCTTAATAAACTTTCTTCACAAATCTAATCTAATATATCAAAACTCAAACAATTTCACTTTCCTCTCAAATCACTCAAAATCTATTATCTCAAATTTCTTCTCCATTCCAAACACAGTATAATGACCTGATTGAACCATAACATCTTTTCAAAAGGCTATAAAATAAAAACCAAAAGTTAAGAAAAAAAAATTCAAACTGAAATTTCAACTGTCTTGGCGTAAAGATAGTAGACAAAAGTGCAGATAAGCAAGGTTTATGAGAATTCAGACTTCTTCAAATCTTTTCAATATTAAGTGGCAAACTATATACACAAAGTAATAGAGGCTTTTGGAATGGATATAATATAGGGAGAAAAATAAAGAAAACTAACCTGGTGAGATTATGAACAAAATTTCAGAGAATGTTTCAGCAAATGAAACTCAATATTTTGTGTTGGTAATGAAGATTCTGTGATGAGAATGAAAGGTACTATACAATGTTGCTAGCAGATACAAATGAAGAATCTAGAAATATAAGAATTTAATCGGTCATGTACATCAACGAATGGCAAATTTTATGACAGAAAAATTTAATATAATAAATATACATAAAACCGTAAAACAACAGAAAAAAATATCCATTCAGAAGTACATGCTTTTGCGTTGGTTTGCCTATTTAAGAGGATTTTTTTTATCAACAAAGAGATAAACACAAAATTACATATATAATTGTTGTTGTATGAGTATCTCAATTTTAAATATTTGTTGTCTTAAACAGTGTATTTTAAAAGATATGATAGTATATAACATATAAGTGCTACTTCACACTTGAGGTATACAGTATTACAAGATTGGAATATGTAAACGAGATAATAAAACTAGGTTAAATTGACTATTGGTGAATAAAAAGAAAAAGGAAATAAGAAGAGAAGGTGTGTGTATGGAATAAGATAGAAGAAACACATAAATATGAGGGTGCAGTTTCATGTATACACGAATCTTTGAAACCAAACCTTTAAACAGATAAGTTATTATTCGCAGTTAAGATTAACTTTTTTTTGCAGCTTAGTATCACGTCATTGCAATTTGCAAAAATGAATAGGAGGCAAGAAAAAGCCTTCAGATTGGTGATATGGATTCTGGGACTCTTTCTCATCGCTTACATTGCAGGACGACCCTTGTATTGGCATCTCAATGAAACCCTTAATGCCACCTCTTCTCCTTGTCCTCCTTGTCAATGTGATTGCTCTCTTCAACCTCTTATTTCTCTTCCAGAAGGTATTCACTTTTCTTTCTTAGTCATCATGATGTTTGATTCAAAATATGTACAAAAACTGCTCCACTTGTTGCTCATATTGGGCTATTAGGATACTTAGGTTAGGATATATTTGGTTATCCATCAGAAAGTATGTTATTATACTCTTTAAATAATTTATTCAATGAAAAACTAAACACACACCTAATCATGTGTTGTTACACTTGCTTGTATAGATTTAATCTAGAAATAGGAAGAGTTTTTCTCCTTTCTTTTTAGTTTCCTTTACAGAGTAAAAATTGAAACACCATGTGATCAAATATTGTTATGCGAAGCATTAGGTGCTTCATGATTTACATTCATTCTGATTACGGGAGATGAATTGTTTGCTGTACATATATTCTCATAAACATGGTTTGAAAGCCGGGTAGTATTGATTAAATGATTGGCCAATCAAATAGTGTGATCAAATACTAACTTTATTAATAACAATCTTTGGCCATGTAATGTAGACGTGTTTCTTGTGCTCTGATATTGATTGTTGATTACTAACATGGTGTATCAGCTTGTTCCTGCATGATTGACCAATAATTCCATTATAGGTTAGTTCCTCCCCTTTAGTACATTAAATAAAGGTCACAAGTACAAGATCTCATGATTATATATACGCCTTGGTTTAAGTATCTCATGTAGGATGATGATGCATTTTGGGGGTCAAGCCTTTCTTTTTATTCTGGAGACTTGATAAAGATAGGGAAATTACTAACTTGCAGTTTCCTCTGAAAGAAAAAATTCGGGAGAGGTTTTTGATCCCCACGTTTTGCATCCACTCGCACTCCTAAAATAGTTAACACTGGATTTTACATCAAGTAATTAATCTTGCACACTAATTTAGAGGGTTAGCTTTGGAACAATGGTAGTCACAGTGTGAAAATGCCCCCATTGTTCCTCTCTGTATTTAATTTCTAATCTAGATTAAATTATTTCAACCCAAGTATAAGTTCTCACTTTTAGTGGTACCAAATCAAAACACTTCTTCACGACAAAAATGCAAACACTAGTCCAACCAAACAACAATTGCAAACCAAGAGCCTACTTGGTTGCCAAAAACTAACTTTGTCCACACATAAGAGAAAAAGGTGCATGAAAGTTGTATAAAGTGGCATTATGAGTGAAAAAAAAGACATTTCAGGTGCATCCAAGGCCCCCCTGTGACAATAATATGTTATAATTGACTATGATCATGCAGTTAAAAGTGAAAAATGGTGTTAGCATTTTAGTTTGATATAGGGGACACCAACACATTTTTGTGGAGGATAAAAATTCCCAAAGGCGTGGCTAGTTATAATGAATCCAAATTCTGGAACTTTTGATCCTAGCCAATCTCATATTTTATATATTTAGCATATGTATGTTGTAGATTGCATGAGGCATGACCAAGAGGTGACTGAAGAGGTGGTGGTAAGTTTTTCAAAGCGTTTAGCAGAAGAAGTAAAGAAAAGGGAAGTTGAAGCTGAGGAAAAACAAAGAAAGGCAGATACAAAACTTTTAGAGGCTAAAAAAATAGCATCTCAATACCAAAAGGAGGCTGACAAGTGCAATTCAGGGATGGAAACTTGTGAGCAGGCAAGGGAAAGAGCCGAGACAGCACTTGAAAATCAGTTGAAAGAAACTGCTTTGTGGGAGGTCAGAGCTCGCCAAAGAGGATGGAATAAAGATGCTTCAAAGAAAGCTGCAAGTTCTTAATTAGGTTAGAGAATTTAGTTTCATAGTAGGTCCTTCATTCTTCTATTCTTTTTCTATAACTGTGGTTACTTGATATATTATTTAATGAAAAATAAATGCACAAGGATACTTTTGATTTTAAATTTGCACTAGACTGAGCCATATATTTCTCAAGTTAGTATTCTAACTACTCATTTTGCTGTGAGCAGTAGACTTGTGATATTAAAATAAAATATTATATCACTTGTCTTGTATTACCTTCAAAATATAGTGTTATATTCCTCTTTAAAGGTAAAAAAACAACTTGAAAAAAAAAATACGCCTCTTTAAGAAATGTTTAGGTGGATTGAAATAAAATGTCTAAGTTATGTGATATTTTTTTAATGTGGAGAATTATCTTAAAAAAGGTATCCTTTTAGACATCACACATGATTCATCTTTAAAATAATATACATTGATATCTAAAAAAAAACTCACTTGAGATATCTCATCATAATAATATAATGATGTATTAATACTTTAAATTGAAAATTAAAAAAAATATAATGAAAATATTAATATATTAGGTTATCAAGTAGGTTTTGTATTTTTTGGATATTTCACATAAAAAAAATAATTAGTTACTATGTTAATTAAATTAGATATTATTTTAAATTTTTAAAAATTATTTCACATAAACAAAAATAATTAGTTATTATATTAATTAAATTAAATATTATTTTAAAAATTAAAAAATTATTAATATTTAAAGTAGTTTCTATTATTAATAAAAAATTATAAAATTTTTAAATTAAAAATTTTAACTACTAATATTTTATATTCTATATTAGTCTCAAATAATTTTTTAATTCAATTAATAGATAAAATTTTGATAAATAATTTTTTAATTCAATTAATCTTTAAAAAGATTAATGTAATAATCTTTTAGAACTAATATAAAATCTAAAATATTAGTAGATAAAACTTTGATAAAGATACCAATTTAAAAATTACTTCATAAACTTTTATTAATAATAAAAATTATTTTAAATATCAATACTTTTTTAAGTCTTTAAAATATCTATAATTTAATTTAATAATAATTAATTATTTTGATCTTCAAATTGTAATTTAATGTTGATATATGTTCTTTTGAGAGTTCTTAATTCTGTGTCACTTGTTAGTTTTTAACAAATTTAAATTCTGTGCATTTCTAGAATAGATTTAGGTTATGCAAGGTTTAAAAACTATATTCTGAATTAATTATTTATCAATAATACAGTTTATTTTAACTCAATAAATCGTGATCTGTAATATTATATTTGCATTAGTTATAGGTATACTTTAATTATATGATTAATATATATCAACACGTAGTATTCTTGAATAATATATTGAATTTTTTAGAAGATTCAATACTACCGAAACATGTATAAAAAAGATCATAACATTATCCACAACTCAAAATCTTATGAGATTAGATTTGTGTCTTACTATTTAGAATATTACATTCTGGTAAAATGACTCATTTTTTTGACAAATCCAACGAATAATATGATTTCGAACTTTTATCTGTAATCTTCCTTTAGATTTTGACCCATACCATTACAATGGTATTGTATAAAGAAGAATTCTATTAAGTTTTCCAAAAATCTGAGATTTCTAAAATTCGTTTTTAAATCAAGATTCCTTCTAAAACTCACCTGATAGGGGATGAGAATCTAAAATTTCTCATGAAGAAAATAAGGTGTTTTATAATTGTCTGAAAATTCTACAAAACATTTTAAAATATCAAATATATTTATGACATTTTTTCAGAAAACATGATTTCCAAGAAATATAGAAACAGTAATCGAGGATGAAAAAAGATTTCATATACCGTACCGGATACCACCTCCCCACAATTCAGAACGAAAATTCCCATTCTTATGCCTTGGCAAACACGTCACCACCAGCAAGGCCTTCCACAGCTCCTCTCTCAAAATTTGAGGGATAAGGAGAGGGAGGGAGATGGCCTTAATCTCAATCTGCATGGAACTCCAACAATCCAAAATAAAAAATTTCCAGATGTTACTGAAAAACTATCCTTTTTATATTATAATAACTTACTAGTTCGTGTGATTATCATTTTAAAACTGTGGTATAATGTATAAGACCTCTCACTAAGCCAGATAAAATGGTGTCATCAGAGCTCATAATCCGCAGCTACTTTACCATCTCCATTAATTATCCGTAGCCACCATTTGTCTTCAAAATCTGTTTGTGGAATCCCATCAAAATTTGTTTACGTGGAGTATCCGATTGAACCATTTGACATCCGAAGTATATATCTCAGTGGGTCAGTCCATAGTCAGTATAGGCTAAGTCATGCGGGAGTGGCTAACAGTGCAGAAACTTCAAAGTGGTTAACAACTTCCTGGCTCAGCAAGCGCATAGCAGCTCCCTGAGAGAATTTCCTAGCAAACAAAAAACATGGAACGGAAGTGGAATTGCTATGACACCATTCTATCCTGTACTCAGTCTCATAGTAAACATGATTGATGCCCTGTTTAAAAAAAAGGATATCAGGTGAAGAAAATAGTTGCATTAAAACATGTACTAATTTGTAATAACTACCTCAGCAAAAACAAAAGCGACAAAATCTACCTTCCAGCACAACACAAAATAGAGGAATTGGGATCAGTTGCCAAAACAGTAGTAAAAGAAACGACAATCATTTTCATTTATGAGCTTTATTCAAGTCTTCAAATAGAGAGGGTGAGCCATGACACAACGTTAAAGTTGAGCCTTGGTGATTAGTTCATTATGGGTTTGATTGAATCCATAAATAACTCCTTGCATATGGGCCCATACCATCGGGAAACAAAGATCCTCAGACACCTGGGTACGTTGATTAGGTTATTCAAGTCCTCAAACAAAATCATTACTGGCTTTCAACCTAAGAAACCAAGCACTTCAGTCTTGTCATGAGAAAGGTGGCAGTTTCACTATTGACTTAATATGAATTGCACCATAATTAACCATTACCAGCACTAATTTCAAGAGTCTTGCTCTCGACCATCTAAATTTCAATCCACAGTTTGTGCCAGGACAACAGAAGACATTAAGATTTCATTAACTGAGTCCTCCTCTCCTTTTTTGTATCAATAGCCCCTCTTCCCCCCCGGAAGGAAAAACCTAAAGATTGAACCTTTCTACTTCATAAATGGCCTAAATCTATGCATAAGTAAAGTATCAAACAATAGAAGAAAACCTTTATTTCCTTTATCCTTTGAGGACCGGCATTTGAATAGCTGAAAGTAACAGGATGCCAGCCTTTATTCTCCATTTTTGTAGTAGACTGATTCCATAGGGTATAGGTTATTGCTCTACGTTCAAGTTCGCTTTCAAGGCCATGCATCTATAAAGAGAAGATAATGCATATTAAGATTACAAGCAATATCCATGCAGATTAATCCTTGAAAAGTTACTGGATATCAATGACAACATTTAATCAAAGTAATTTGTGAATAAAGCAGAAGCAAGAATTAATTCAATCAAAGAACACATTCCCAAAACCAACATAGATAATGGTTATGAAATAAATATCTAAGTATCTTACTGCAAGCAATGTCTGCACATAGTGTTCATCTGGAATACAATTGTGCTGCTTCTGAAGTTTCTGCACTTGCACCAAAATCATAAGTATCTTACAGCAAGCAATTATCAGTATTGAAATAAAAGAAAAATATATTATGAAATGAGTACTGAGTAGCATCACAAAATATCACGGTAAAAACATTGTCTCAGCAGCATACCTTGTAAGATTATACTATTGCAGATTACAGAAAAGAACATAAGATTATACTATTGCAGATTACAGAAAAGAACATAAGATTATACTATTGCAGATTACAGAAAAGAACATAAGATTATACTATTGCAGATTTCAGAAAAGAACATAAGATTATACTAATGCAGATTACAGAAAAGAACAAAAGAAACATTCAACAGCTGTTAAATGGAGTAGAGCAGTAACCACCAAAGGAAAAATAATAGATGGGGGCAGAGGGAGAAAATTTAAATAGAAATTTCCCACAATGCTTAAATAATCACTGATCAAATTTTAAATCTCACATCCAGAACTTTAACAGATATTGCTTAAAAATATCACAAGCTATTGGAAAAGGGTAAACAGGAACCTAGGAACTCCTAGGTTTTGAAATATAACCTTACAAAAGAATTTCACTAACTAGTAAATTGTAGAAACTTCCTAACTCCAAGTCAAGGTTTTGAAGACTACTTTCAAAGCCAGTTTTCAGTAATGCGGTTCTTAGTTAATCTGAAAGCATGACCTGACATGCTAGTTCAACCGTCCATACCAGTCAGTCCAGTTTTCAAAAATCAGAATATGCCACAAATATGAGACACGTTCTAGAAGGCAAAACATAGGAACTAATTACCGAGATAGAAAATTATTAAAGCTTGGACTAAATGTTTATAATACATTACTCAGTCAGAAATATGCCCCGTGAAAAGTGCAATGTCCCAAATATAACCGATTTTGAACACTCAAAAGCCTTTGTATAATGTTGCATCAGTATTATTTAAGCCTGCTATTGTTTTACCATGATCACCAAGATTCTACTAATGAGTTACAATTATTTGGAACTATAAGCACAATAAACATAACTTCAAAATACCCAATCTGTCTTAACTTAATAATTTACACTCAAAAGTGAAGACTGTGCTATTATGCATAACATATTAGGATAACATGAAGCCTTTCCACTAACAACACTAAAATAGAAAACTAAAATCAGAAGACTTACCAGATTCAGCTTTCCCTTGCTTGTATCAATTGGTGGACGTCTCTGCCAAGTTAGAACAAAATTAGGTAGGTATTTATAAATTATGAACACAGTACAGACTTACAGTTAGTATTTAGTACAGTATTGTATGCTAAACATTCAATTTTGAATTCTATGACAGCTTTCATTATACAATGCCAAGAAAATTTAATAAAATCAATACAGTAGTATGAGAATCTTAATAGAATTGTAATTAAACAAAGTTGAGATCGATTACACACCTTACAATATTTCTTAAAGACAGAAAAGATTACATCATCGTCTACAATCACTTCTGCATGCTTACGAATTACAGTGATCCACTGGAAATTCAAAATAAATTCAAATTAAGACATAATTTCCAGAAACAAATGTTAAAAATTTTATGCTACAACTTCAATGTAAGAAATAATGTCAATTTGATATTTACAAAAGCAACTCAGCTAAACTCTGGCTAAACACCCAATACAAAATTTCCCCCTTTAACACGGCAAGTGGAGCATCTTGACTTTACTAGAAAGCACTTAGTAGAGGCAAATCAGTGAGCAGCAATGGTGATGGAAGAAGGTCAAGCTCAGGCCCAACCACTAAATCCATGGCAAGGAAGATTCAAGAAGACTAGGACTCTGCTACTGATGGCAGAGACACCCCTTCTATACATGTTCAAAAATGTCATAACCTAGTGTAGAATTTCTAGAGTATAATTTATTTTCTTGCTAAAAGTAGAATAGGAATTTTACTTGTAATATTTCTTAAATCAAATTAGGGTTTCTAGAAAACTCCTAATTAACCTAGCCAGTCATTTAGACCGAAAAGAGTCACATGAAGCACATCTTGTCATGCTTGCCTTATGAGCTCATTTAGGTGCCTAATTTCAAACTTAATTGGTTTGAATTTTCCCACTCATTTCCGTGTACAATGGCCGGACCTCATCATTATATATTGAGGTGTTTGGCTCTCATTTTTCTAAGATTAATATGAGTGAATTGCTTCTCACTCCCTTGTCTAGACTTCTCTAGGATAAACACCTTGATTCTTCACATCTCCAAGTGATATGGCCCAACCAATCACCCTCCCTACCTCTCATGCACTTTCAAAGAAACCATAGCTCCATTGGAGCCATCCTTGTCCATTTCATCCATTAGCTTCTGCCAATCATCTCAACAATCCAAGGATTCCAATCGGTCATGAAGACAACACCATCAAATGGTCTTAGTTTTCAACCCAACAACCAGAAACCAAGTTTTTGTTAACTGATCTGAAAAACTTGCCTTTATATTTTAAACCATTAATAAACTCCATTAGTCGAATTAGTCAATATGGAAGTATGGCAAAGAAAAGAAAAATAACCTGGGACCCTTTACGCCATTTTTCTCTTGGTATTTTAGGTGACATTTTTGGGTTGTAGCGGCCCTCCTTTACATCAAGAAAACTGCAATATAAACATACTCGTTTATTCCACCTTTAAAGCATATACCTTTCAGAAAAATGAAACAAAATGCAAGTTTAAATGGATTAAAATTGAACATTTGAAAAAGAATTAGTGCCAAGCACCTCAAGAACCAAAGCCTTCTTCTACCTGTCCACGAAACTCCTTGGAGAAACCATGACATAATTGTACACGTAGGAAAAGTTGTACAGAGGAACACAGCTGCACATGGAAAATAAAAACTCAGATTCTTAACCAGGTTTGCACAAACATATGCCAGGCCCAAACCTGTCTCTTCCTTCAAATAGGAGTGGCAAATAAAACAAAGAAGCAGAAACAGAGAAAGAACAAGAACTCCTAAATGAAACTTGTACTAATACAAGAAGATTGGAAATACCAACCTGTCCGAGAGAAGAACAAATCTTTGATTTGAAGGGTCCTCTAAGGCTGCTTCCAGTAACAACCTTTCAGCCTGAATCATACTTGATTCTCCCCATAAAACCTAAAATATGTAACACTGAATTCATATAAGAGAATAAAACAACATATTAATAGCATAACAGTATTACATTTTTATGCTCAACCATATCTGCATGCACTATCACACTGAAGGCATAAATCCTTGTAAAAAAATGTGTATAAGGTTTGGACAAGTACACTTCTCCTAATATTAAAAACAACTTATGCACAAGTTAAAATAAGTTTTTTTTGGAAAAGAATGATTTTAACTTCTCCAGAAGGCTTATTTGAACTTGTGCATTTAATTTCATTTACTTACTCTCAAAGGCACAAATCCTTTACCAAAAACAGTGCTCAAAATCATCAGATTATTACAGATTAATACCGTCACCCCATTGGCATTCGGTGCTACAGATTAGACCAATATAGAAGTAAAAACATAAATGGAAAAGGACCATGTTGTCAATTTTTTCCATCCTGTAAGCAATATACCACTTAACCAAATAGAAAGAATTCGCCATCGATGGAGAAGACAAAATAAAAGTGCATCCGCTTACACCTATTTTTAGGATGCAAAAACCTTACTATAGAAGCAACATTTCAATGTTCTCACAATTTCGAAAAGGAAAGCAATTTCGTGAATAAGTTGGTGGCATAGCTTTCTCAAGAACCGATTCGAAAGAGAGAGAAAAAAAAACCTGAATGCTATTACTGATTTGTCGACCATAGAAGAACTGCGACCTGGTGGTTGACTCATCCAACACAAAGCCAGGCGTGGAGTGAACATAAATCGAGAATCTAGAAACGTCACCGTTCTGCAAAAAAAGAAACCGCTCAGACATTCCCCAAATTTCAGATTTTAAGGAAATGAAAGAAGAAAGATGCAAGACCTGGAAGAAAGCGTCCCAGAGGAAATCGAGAGGGAGGTTGCGGCGAACGAGGAACAAGAAGGCGATCTTGGGAGGGCCATCGAAGACGCGAGAAACCGAAATTGAGGGTTTGGGAGAGTGGAATCTGAAGAGAGAAAGGAGGAGTAAAACGACGACGCATGAGAGGGACGCAAAGAGGAGGATCAGCATTTTTCTACTTATCGCGGGGCGTCTCTTGGCGCCTCTAGCCGCCGATGCCATTCCTCCCACCCTGCTGCAGGTTGGGTAAGTGTAGCACTATTAATAAGCGTCGCTAATATGTTTAGATATATGCATAACATAGCGTAAAGAAGAGGTTGAAATCGAAGCGAATGCGCATGCAGATGCAGAGAGAAACACTAACTCTTTGTTTTCAGTAATTAATAATCATAATTTGATTCTCTTTCTCTCCGCTTTCATGGAGACACTTGTTCAGACTGTTCTCAAGCCTCACGCAACTTCGACCACATCAATACGTCGTCGTCGTCGATACCAGCGCTTTTGACCTGTAGAGGTCGGTGGGTCCCACAGTTGCATTCTTTGTACGTCAGCGCGTGGTAGCACTGAACGCGGCACCGCCACCGCCGCTCCTCAGTGCCCACACTGTTACTCACCAAACACTCAACACCGTTTAGTATTTTTAACAAAACAAAAAAAAAGATTTTGCTCCTGATATGTTATGTGACAACTTTCGATATGTTTCATATTTAAGAAGAAAATTTTAAACTGTAGATCTTTTTAAACAGTAGATGTTGTTTTTATATGTTTCCTTTAACAGTACAGCGTTGTTTTTGTATGTTTGATGATAATAAAACTATTAAGGTAATAAAGTGTATTAACAAATACTTTTATTTTGTAAACTGAATAAAAAAATTATTACATGGTTAAAAATAATTTTATAACACAGAATATATACTTGTCACAAGTTTTAATCATAACATAATTTAAATGTTTATTTATTATAAAATTTAATTATGTAATAAATGCTTATTATATATTGCACATACTAAAGTATTAGGTTATATATAATAGTAATAGTTAAATTGTGTGCTTAACTTTTTCACTTTTTTATTTTGTCTTCAATTATTTCGAATATAAACCCAATACAACAAATAATTGTGATTTTTTTAGTTTTAATTAAAATAAATTTAATTAATTCAAGCGAAATAAGCGATTTTGTATTATTTTTTTCTTAATATATAACATAAAAATTATTTATATAGTTAAATATAATATTATGTATGTGTATATTTATATCAAATGGCAGTATTTTTTATCAGTTTTTCTTTAACTCTAAATTTTTTTCCATTTTTTTTAAAATTAGAGTGCTTCAGACATTTTTCTTAATCTTTTATTTCACTTCATTTATCTTTTTTATTTTTTAAATCTAATTTTAACATTTTTCTATAAAGCTTATTAGTTAAACATAATCTGTATAGCAATAAAAGTCTTTATCCTAAATAAATTCAAAATATAATTTATATGTTAAAAATAATTTTTTTTACAAATTATAGTTATACTATAATTATTTATTTTCCAATCATGTCATGTGGTGATTACTCCATAATCAATACTAATAATTTACTTTTTCATTTTCAAAATAACAGTTAACAATTAAATATTTAGACTTTCTATTAAAAGTCCAACAGCTTAAAAAAAATCCTGAAAATATCATATCAGACCCACTAATCTTTTTGCTAGAAATGGAAATTTAAAACCAAAACTCATAACCAATGAACCAAAGAAAAGAAAAACAATAGAAAATAATAAGTAGAAAAAAGAAGAAGGAAGAAGTGTGCAATAAAATGAATAATTTGATAGAGATATACAAAATATAATATAAATTATTGTATATTTTTCTAGTTGGAAGAATATAACATTTTTATAAAAATATCGCTTATTGTTACAATTGATGAGATTAAATTTATGTAGTTATTTCGTCTTCTTTTGTTTACCTTTTAAAATAACTCATGCTTTCATTATCTTAAAAACAATTTATGTCTTTAAAAAGTATTAATTATATAAGTTGTTTAAAAAAAAATATCAAGCACGTTGTCAATTCTTTTAATATTAGTTTAACGAGAGGGTATAATAATGTAAAAAAAAAAGGGCGCACGAATTTATGACATCATATCTAAAAGATGAATATTAATAATTCACTAGCTCTGCAATTAACAACACTGGTAAAAAGGTGGTTGTTGCTGAGTAGTGTAACTAGTAAACAACTCACTTTCATATTATCTAATTCATATCACTTGCATTTAAACATAATTCATTTATATTATTAAAATAATAATAATTTAAATAAATTATAATATTAAAAATAATAAATAAAAAGGTAAATCCTCATCATTAACTTCAAATATAAAAATGTGGAAAACTGCAAATTTGAATTAATTGAAAATTTCAACCATATAAAATCCAATTTGAACCTCGAACACAGACAATAAAAAAACATTTGCACCTAAAACGATTAAAATAAAAGAATTGCGGATTTTTATTCTTACTTATTGCCAGTTTTTTTTAGAGTATACCTAGTAGTGTTTTGGTTGTAGTAGGTTATTGACTTTTGAAGTAGTCATTAAAATTAATAGTTAGAGTACACTTAGTCATATTCTAAGCTCAACTTGATAGTTGCGTTTTCTGAGTGAAATTAAACCAAGAATGAGTAAAGAACAAATGTTCATACAATTAAACCTCTCATTGTTTATCTTTGCAAGTAACCAAGTAAGGAACCCTAACTAATGTGTGGGATTTTGACAACCCAATGGAAAAATATTGCAAAAGTGGGAAGCTATAAAAGAGAGAAAGGGTCAGCAAAAGGCCAAGTCCTCAACATTTCACGACCACTTCCTTTGCCTCCAGTTTTTGTTTATTATAAAACTCAGATCACTCATTTCTTTTGTAATCCAGAACTCTAATTCCATGGCCTCCTTGCATATCTCGTCTATGTGTCTTTCTTCTTTTTCCTTCAAGAGAAAACATGCTACTGTATCAAAGTTCAGACGAATGTCTTTGTTAGTTCCAAAAATATCTACCACAAATTCATTTCAGGAAACCAACGCTTCAACAGACACAAACCCATTTGAAGAAAATGTCAAACCAAAAGCATTGTACGATGAAAGTGTACGTAATCTTAATACTCTCAACAACAAGAATAAGATCACCACCACCACGAAATTCCTTGCAATTTTGGAGTTGGTAACCGACAGAGTAGAAATGCACCACAATGTTGGGAAGCAACGTGACAATTGGAACATCCTTCTTTTGAACTCCATCAACATGATTACTCTATCAGCCGCAACCATGTCGGGTCTTGTTGCCACGTGTCCAGGTTCAGGGGCACCATTACTGGGTCTTAAACTTTCTTCCACCCTCTTGTTTTGTGCTGCCACAGGGTTACTACTCGTGATGAACAAGATCCAACCCTCACAACTTGCCGAAGAACAACGAAACGCGACGAGACTGTTTAAGTGCCTGCAGACAAAAATGGAGGCCACTGTTGCACTTGAAAGTCCTTCAGAGGAAGATGTGAACGATGTGATTTTGAAGGTTTTGGCTCTTGATAGAGCTTACCCACTTCCCCTTTTGGGAGCTATGCTTGAGAAATTCCCTGAAAAGTTTGAGCCTGCTGTGTGGTGGCCTAGGCCTGATAAGATTTCTCAACCCCACAAAGAAAAAACAAAGAGAGAGAAGATGGAAGAAGGGTTAGTGAATGGATGGAGTGAAGAACGAAATGGAACTGAGGGAGGTTGTTGAAGTGTCAAAGAGAAAAGATTTTGAGGACTATGAGAGGTTAGGAAACAAGGTGTTGAAGATCAGCAAGAGTTTGGCCATTTTAGGGCCTTTGCTCATGGGCATTGCAACAATTGGGTCAGTGTTTGTGGACAACATAGGGTGGTGGTCTTGGACATATTTGGTGACCCTTTTGGCTGGGTCTCTGGCTGCTGTTGTTAACTCATTTGAGCATGGAGGACAAGTGGGAATGGTGTTTGAAATGTATAGATTCTGTGGAGGGTTTTTGCGTTTGTTGGAAGAAACTGTTGAGGTAACACTTGAAGAGAAAGATATGGAGAAAAGAGAAAACGGTGAAGTGTTTGAGAACAAGGTGGCTATGCAATTAGGAAGAAGCGGGTTTGAGCTGAGAGAGCTTGCCTCTAAGTCTGCTTCATGTCGTAGGGAAGGAATTGCCATGGATGAATTGCTAGCAAGCTCTTCTAGTAAACTATAGAATTGTGAACAAAAGATGTTCATTATTCATATATATATATTATGTGTTTGTGTTTAGAAACAGACCATAATAAGAAAAGGTAGAACAATTCACACAAAGAATGAATGTACTAAGTCATAGTTTTAATAAGAATTTAGCTCGGAATACTAATTTTGTTTTGACTTCTTTAATTTTTCATGCATCACTATCCTCTTGTTGTTATGCTTTTAATTTGACTTTATAGTGGCTTGATGAGAATGTCATATATTGGATAAAATAATATAAATTATATATGAGTTTTGTTCACAATAAAAAATATTAAATAAAATACTCTAAAATAATCAAATTAATCATTAATTTAATTAAAAATTAATTTAGAATATAAAGTAATAAGTTACTTACACTAATTTAAAAATTATTTTATAAATTACTTTTAATTTTATTAAGTAAATACAAAAAAAATAGTATTAATATAATATTAAATTTTATTATTAGATTATTAGATTATTTTGTATATTTTTCTATCTATAAATTATTTATTCTAAAGGTAATATTTACAGGTACAGATCTAAATATAAAATATGTAGAATATCCTTACAATAAGATTGTATAATAAATAATAATGTAAAAATATTATTCAATTATATAAGCTATGCATAAATAACATTAATGTCAGCAACTTAGTTCTCCACCTAAAACATTAAATAAATTCAATTATATCCAACCATTATTACTAAATTTCTTTATCTTTAGAGAAGAGTGTTACTCAATTATATAATTTAATTTTCGCATATTTCGTCTCATAATATGATTGTGTTGTTCATTACATAATAAGAGTAGAGCACTTTTTGTGTTCTCAAATTTTTATAGTATCTTATTACAAAACTCTCAAAATTTATACTAAAATTATGTACTAGGCTAGTCTGACACATTATATAGAAAGCAAGTTAGAATAATGTTTATTAGTGTATATATACATACATAATAAAAGTCATTTAATTATGACTTTCATCACTAAATTCTAACAGATAGTACAAAACAGCAGCTATCATGCCAAATGAGCATGCTTGCATCAGATCCAATCAAGAACGTAAAGCTTGTAATTCTTTGACAGCATTTTCAACAGCATAGAGGATCATTTTCTGTATCTGTTTCATAAAAAAATAAAAACATAAAAAACAAACATATTATAAGGTTGGCCAACATTTAAGTTCTCTTCTTCAATTTGATTAGTTCGAACTTTGAAGTTCACATGAAAAGGAAGAAAGGAAAAGCAAAAAAATAAGAAAACATGCAGGAAGCAAATTAATCACCTCAAGTTTATCTTCTCGGGCCTTGTGATTCTTAGGAAGACGACGGAACTCTTCAGTTAAATGCAAGCACATATGAACATTTTCTGGAGACACGAAATCTACAGCAACTTTTGTGCATGACTGCAAGGTTTATAAATGGATCTTAGTGTTACATATGCAATCATAGATGCAGACAATGAGTCAATTCAATGAGTCAAGACTGTTTCACCTTAAGATTCCTGACTTGGTGTGCACATCCAGCAGGAATAAATACTGCCTCCCCAAGTTGTTGCTCAAAAGTCCAAGGTTCTACACCTGCGAATTAAGATTCATGTTAGTAACTAAATTGCATCCTTTGATCAAGCAATTTGCAAATCTTAATATTAACCAAACTCCTTCTTCAGATTCTTCTTGTGTTCCAAAGTCAAGTAAAAGCATTGGTCATTAATTGGATGGACAACCTAACCAACATAGAAATAAATTAGCCTCAAGCCAAGAATAAGGATAAGAAGAAATTTAGACTAATTAAATATAACATTACCTCTTCAACTGGAGAGCAATAGGTATGCCTAAATTCCTTAGAGTGCTTTCTTAGATATGCATCTAACTTTTCAGAATCCTCTCTCCGAAAGATGTCCCAAAGAGCACCACCACCTGATTCTTTAGAAATAGCACAGTTATATTCTTCTCTGTTGTCTTTGCAAAGTCCTTCATTCAGGCATTCATCGACCCTTTTGCAACCAAGTCCCTCTTTCCCATCTTGGACCATGTGTGCTTTTTTCAGTTTTGGAATAACTGAATTTTGTTCATCACTCAATGTTACCTCAGTCGTGTGGATCAAAATATTCACCTTTGGAAATTTTTGAACAATAATTAGAAAATCAAAATATTCACCTTGGAAATTTCTAGACAAAGAAGTATATTTTGTGAAATAGAAGCATAATATTTCCATGTGCCATAATCTAAAAGTGCAAATTAAATTAATAAGAAACACATCATGTTCCTGCAAACTGACTGTGACCATTGTCCCATCTTTACAGATTAGGAGACTAACTTGAAGTTACTACCATATGAAAACAACCTCTAAACTAGGTTAAGTAATACGGAAAGTAAAGTTATTAACCATAGGAATGCTCATCTTCCATTGATACAACATGCGCAATAAGAAATCTAGGATTTTGGTTTTAATGCACAAACAGAATGCAAGTTGTAAGTTCTAAAAAACAAGGCTTGAATAAAATGTAAGGTTGTAAGTTACTTACCGCATCAGACATGTCATAGTGAAGTTTTGTTACTGAATCTCCCCTGCCAAGTTCCTCTTTAATCCCATAAGCAATATATGTTTTCGGACCAAGGTCTGGCTTTAGAACATGGGATGGCAACTTTACAGCAAGGTTGAGGATCCCAGCTCGAGGATCACAATACTCTTGAAATGGCAAGCAGCGGATAAACTCGTCACAATGGCGAGGCAAAACATCATCAAACTTGTCAGAGGGAGGCCAGTCTTTTAACTTCAGCATCTCTGGCCACAGGTTTTGATGTGTTCTTCCTTGGGTATAGCCCTTGAAGAATGTACTAGTATTGATTTCTACCTGCAAAGGTTTAGAATAGAATGGTGAATGTTGGTCCAAATTCTTGTATTATTAATATACATGCATGAAAAACATTGTAAAATGTTACAGTTTGATATAAAAAGGAATTAGCAATTGAAGTCATCTTGCGTGCATTCAAAAGCATAGGAAAAAAAACATGATTTATGGAAATCACCATTTGGATAAAAAAAAACACTTGAAACTTTAGAAGCATATTTTGGGAGGGAAATGTTGGTATTAAAAACCAAAAAGAGACAATAGAAGCAAACCTCACAACAAGAAAGGCAATCAATGGCCTTCAATTCAGTCATATTTGAGCTGATTCCTGGAGCCACGTTTTCAGATAGGGCTCGCAATGTGACCATTGGCTCCCAACTAAGACCTGTACCCTGCTTAAGAACATCACGAACTATGATTGGTTCACCTTGAGTCCAATGTTTTCTGAAGAGAAGCAGCCCTTCATTTATGAGGTCACTTGACGATGGACAGTATAAGTTATTATCACTTGTGCCATCTCTAAAAGCTGCTCTTATCTTAGAATTGCAACTTGATATTTCTTCTTTCTGAAGAGTTGTTTGTTCAGTTTTAGAAAAGCCTTTTAGCATGTTACGAGCTTTGGCTTCCAAGTCTGATATCCACCCATTTAAAAGAATGCGCTTCAGCTCCATCACAGGGCCACCACATCCCCCCATTTCTTTGGGTGCACATCTGATACTTCCATCACTGTTGGCCTTCCATTTGGTAGATATCTTAGAATGACCTCTTAAAGTCCCTAAATTACCAGACACTGGTAATGGATCACCACCATGCATATAATCATACCCCCTATTCACATATTGAAACTTCATTTCAGACCGGGGTGATATACTTCCATTGCGTATTTCTTTGCAACAGTTGAGGCAGATTTCAAAGGAACACTCGGGGCAGCTTCGATAAAGATCAGTAAATGAAGTAGCACAATGGTCACTGCTCCAAGAAAAACAAAATTACGAAATTGTGGAAGGATCAAACTAGTATAATAGGCAAATGGACTAATATCATACCAATAGATACGTTCATTTTCACAAGATGTTTGTGGTATCTCAATCTCAGAGCTTGATTTTCCTGGCAAGACAGATTATCGTTAGTGATGTATTCAAAGTTAAATACTCCCACTGATGCTGAAGCTTAATACCTTGTATTTTAGCTTCAATCTCGTGCTCTTGAGTTTGTTCTTCACAAATACGTTGTATAAATGGAATGAGTAAGTCAATCATGTATTGAAGATGTTGAACCTTTTCGTCATCTGTGATGCTGCTGTTAGATGTCTGAACACATCAAATTAGATGGGAAAACAGAGTTAAAAAGTAATCTCAAAGTTCTTCTGGGTAACATTTTCAATTTATGAAAGGAATTGATTTAAGGGTATCTATCAGACAGCACAGAAAACTAACCTTAATCGTTCCTGTTGAGCCCAAGCAAACACGGCAGTTGCAATTGTTTTGGCAAAAGGGACACTCGTGTGAAATGTCTGATGTTGTAAGATTGGGATACCTGTGTAAAATGAGAAATTGTTATATTTATAAACTACACGAACAAATACCCTTTCAATGATTATTTAAATGTGAACTACTTTACCATTTCCTGATGCACCACAAACAATACATTTTCGGACATTTAGTACAAGGTACGAACACTGCCCTTTCCTTTTTCAAACACTGATGACATTTTTTAGAAGTCTGCTCTGTATCCTGTTAACACAAATACAAGGTCCGACCAAGAAAAAAAAATATTAAGATAAAGTACTTTTTCAATGAAGGAGTAGGCAGTGAGGAAGGCATTTACCTTCACGTTATCAATTTTTCTAGCTTTGCTTCTGAAATTTGTCTTTGAAGGAACAAAATCCTTGTAATCGCCCAATTGGTCAGCCAAGATATTGTCTTCAAATTTTCTTTTCTTCTTCAATGCAGCAAGACACTTTCTTGGCTCTAGTTCTTTACTAAAAAGACAATCAGTAATCCTCTTATTATAACTAAAAACATCTTCTCCCCCTTTAGGCTTTGATTTTATTGTATAGTCTTCTTTAACCTTTCTCCTTTTTGAACTTTCAAAACCTCTTGAGCCTCTTGGGATTTTGCCAGTGAGATTATCACTATGTCGGTTTGACCGTTCTTCTAGTACAATAGGAGCTTGTTCATTTTGTCTTGATTTTGGACTATTGGATAAGTACTGCTCATTTGATCTCTTTCGAATTCCAGAGTATTTTGTGGGCATTGAGATCTTCATCATATAGTCAATATGATCCTTTGACTTCTCTGGTATTCTTAATATAATTTTCATTCTTACTGCAGAAAGAACATAAAGAATATCAAGATATTGCAAAAGCTCCACTATAACATGGATTAACGATGAATATATCACTCATTCAACCATGAACATGCCAACTTTTCTATAGTTTCTAACAGTCAATATAAAATATCAAATCCTTTATATAATGATACTACAATCATAGAGAAAAGTAACATACTAACCTACCCTTAACAAACAAAATAAAGGATTTTCTGAACAATCAACATACAATTCATAGTTCTTATGTATTACAGTTAATTGTGTGTCTGGTTTCAATTAAAAAAACATACCTAATATATCTTTAGTGTCAATTTTAATGCGAAATCTTGGAACTTTCGTATACTTGCTTCAGTGTGACGTGAGTCTTCTGTGGAAATGAAGGTATGATAAGGATATATATATATATATATATATATATATATATATATATATATATATATATATATATATATATATAGATAAAATATTTTTTTTTTTGTTATATATTTTATTTTTTTTATATAATATAAATATTTTTATTT
>Ga0123342_1003404_pt1 | contig 25543 bp, 11 predicted proteins | sample Turbeawhitnodule_FD_89960 | JGI IMG/M metagenome (GOLD analysis project Ga0123342, IMG submission 89960) | Root nodule microbial communities of legume samples collected from Mexico - Turtle bean Mexico white nodule | ecosystem: Host-associated > Plants > Roots > Nodule | place: Mexico: Nepantla... | reverse complement strand
ACCACCTTCAAAGGGGCTGGCCGAACCTCCCTATTTCCACACTCTTCGTGCACCTTCAAGGTCACCACACCTCTTAGGAGGACCTTGTCCATCTCCTCCATTAAGCTTCCGCACCATCATCAACAAAAATCTAAGAAGAGCTCATAGGGAATGCCATCATTAACCACATTGTGATTTAGCAGTTTGTAGCTATTCTTAATTGTGAAACTATGAAAACTCCTTTTAAGTATTTGAGGATGCTCGTGGAAGGGAGCCACAAGAGAGTTTCGTTTTTGGACGGTGTGTTAGAAAGATTAAAGAGTAGTTTGGGTAGATGGAAAGGTAGATTTCTTTCATTGCCCGGGAGGGTTTGTCTGTTAAGTCGATTCTTTCTTTTATCCCATTGTTTTATATATCTATTTATAAGTTGCCTTTTGTTGTGTTGAAGGAGATTGAGAAAATTTAGAGAAGATTTATGTCCGGTTGGGGTTCAGAAGGGAGGAAGATCACGTGGGTTTCTGGTAGAAAGGCTTGCAAGCCACGAGAAGCTGATGGTCTTGGTATTTTGAGCTTAAGGCTTTTCAATGTGGCTTTGCTGGAAAAATGGATTTGGCGTCTAGGTTCTAATAAGGGTGGTTTGTGGAAGGAGATTCTCGAGTCTAAATACGGAGGTTGGAGAAGCTTGCAAGAGTAAAGGATCAATTATAAGGATTCCATCAGGTGGAGAGATTTGGAGGGGTTTGGGGGATGAAGGAATGTTGTAGGAACTTTGAGAACTATTTCGCGTGGGGAGTGGGAAACGGGAAGGAAGTCTTGATCTGGAAAGATGTATGGGTGGGTAATGAAGATTTGAAGAGTAAATTTCCAAGACTATTTTCCTTGTGTTGTTATAAAGAAGGTAATTTAGAGTCTTGTGGGGAGTGGATTAATGGTAGTTGGAAGTGGAAGTTTGTCTGGACAAGAGATATGTTTGATTGGGAGAAAAATCAGGAAGTTCAGCTGTTACAAGAGGTACATGGAAAGGTCCTAGTCTTGGATTAAGAAGATAGTTGGGTTTGGAAGGTTGGTAAGGATAGTGGGTTTAAGGTAAAGTCTGCCTATGAGAGACATAGTCTGTTTGTTTCTGTGGAAGACTAATGCTTTGCCTTCAGACCAATTCACTTCTTGGAGGGTGCTGCTAAATTCGATTGTTTCTAAAGACAACTTGGAAAGACGTGGGGTCGCAGTTGTTAGTAACCTTTGTTGCTTTTGCAGGGTGGAACTGGAGTCAACGAGACATTTTTTTTTTTGAATGCATGATTGCTTGGCTAGTTGGAATCAATGCTATGCTTGGTTGGGGTTAACGTCGGTAGATCATCATGATCCTGTTTCACACTTCTTGCATTTTAATTTGTTAAATGTTCCTGTTCAGGTAAATGTAGTTTGGGGAAGTGTTTGGATTGCAGTTGTTGGTGAAATCTGGAAGCACAAGAATAATCATATTTTCAAAGGTGGAGTGATTGATCATTCAGAAATGTTCACCTTGGCCCAACTAAAGATTTGGACTTGGGTAACATCTAAATCTGCTCCTGCTCGCTTTTCTTATTTTGAGTGATGCATTGATCATATGGCCTATATGTTTTCGATTAAGTAACTTAGATCCTCATGGCCATTTTAGTGTTTCTCCATCCTTCATTCCACCGATGAGTTTCCTTCTGAAGCCATACTCCCTTGGTCACTGCATCTACAGAATGTAGTTATCCCAATTGCACTTTCCTCTTCCAACATAAATTAATAGACAGTCATTAACCTTCATATCCTTCTTCAATGATGCCATACACCTGTTTGGTATCCTTACTCTCAATCTTTCAAATTCCACCATCCTCTAGGTGTTTTTTACTTCATCAATGTCCATTAGAGTCCAATAATAGCCATTATTTTGCTAAAACATTCATAACTTCGCAATGAGAGGATTCCTCTACATCTAAACCACATTATCTTATTTTTCAATCTATTTTGGTTTGACCATGGAAAAATTAACTCAAACATACTCTTTGACCACGGAACAATTAACCCTAACATACTCGTAAACCAATCTTTGTTCTCCTCAACTACCTTGCATACATTTATTCCATCCTCACACGTGATCCATACCAAATTATCTTTTAAAGAAGCATAGCACTCCAATGATGATAAAATTCTCTTTAATTGATTCCATAAAAATCATAGTTGTGTAACCTTCCAATGAAGCTTCCCTCCAGCAACTCCATTTGTTCCTCCTTCACCTTAAACTTAATCTCATACCATCCATCCATGTTGTTGTTACTTTTATTGGTATCCTTCACTGCATATGCATATGCATATGCGTGATGTTCAAGTTTCCTCTTCCACACTAATGATTTTCTTGGTAGTTTCTTGTTTCATCTTTCCTTCTTGATGTGAACCTTAATAGGTTGAGAGCATCTTGATCAACTACAAGAGTTGTTGGAGAAGAAAAGTTTCATGGGAAAGCATTGGAGGTTGGTGCAAAACAAGAAACCCATACAAGTTGCATTAGATTCCTAATAAAAACAAGAAAAAGTAAATAAATAAAAACAAAAAAGGATGAAGATAAGGAAATGGACAAGAACACGTCATCTTCAATTAAAGAATCAAAGGATAAGTGCAAGAGGATTCGCCACTTGAAAAAGCTTTTCAAGATAACCAAAACAAGATAAGAGAAACCTGAAACTCTCACAAACTCACAAAGGAGACTCTTCATTCAACTCAAGATATGTTTTATAAATGAGAGAGCTCTTTATTATAGAGATGGAACTCAACCTAGGGGAAAAGAAGAGATAAGAAAATGCAGTTAACTTTACAAATTAGGAGTTAACTCTACTAAACATGATTAGCATAACTTAACCCCCTATAATTAGGGAGTGCACATGTAGTTCCTTGAATTTAGGGAAATGTGATGATTATATGTGAAAATAAAGATGACTCGGAGGAGTAGGTACATCTAGCACCACTTATGGAGTTCCTAGCTTGAAGAGTCCAACTAACCCATGTGCTAGTTTAGAATCTCCAAAAACACTTCTAACTCTCTACAATTTAGACCATGGTTCTTCAAGTACTAGCTTTTCTCATGTTCCCTTAAAAATTAAGAACTACTTAAGATCAATCCTTCAATCTCAAATACTCAGGTCTTGAGTCTCCCTTTAGTCAATCTTTCTAGAAATCACTCTTATTTTTTTTCTTCTTTATTTTTGTTTAACGTGCTCTTTTTTTTTAATTTCTTTAAGCTCCTCTTATCTTTCTTCCTTAGGTACTTTTTAGATCACTTCCTCCTATCTCAACTTTCTTATACCTTTTATATTGTGGTTTGTTCACATGCATCTTTTCCATTTCCAATCCATATTTTTTGCAAACGTGATTCAAGTTCCTTAGTATTCTAGACGTCTAAGAACCACACAAAGCCAAATTTATATCCACTCCAATTCAACTTTCTTGAGATAAATACTTCCTTTACTTTCTCCATCTTTGGAAAATCTTCCACATATCATACTCTGCATAGTTAATCGAAAAGAGGTAGAAGAAATATGTTTTTGCCAATCGTTCTTGTCAGGACAATTGGCTCAAAAAGGAGGGGGTTGAATGAAGTCTTAAACTCTTTTCATAACAGATGAACAAATCCTTTAGCAGACTGTCTAACAATGTCTAGTCAAGTAAACAGAATCATCTAACAAGTAACAACATATTTTTATATAGGCTCATCCCAAATCTTGGGGTATGTGCATTTATCCCTCAAGCAAATGCTTAATAGGTTCATCAATCAAATCACTTGATTACAACAAGTAAACAAACCTCTCCAAGTTATCATGAGAAAACAAACCTCTCTAGTTACACGAGTAAACAGACCTTTCCATGTTATACGAGTTAATCTCCCCTTAGATTAAGAACTTTCAACATATAGAAATACAATCAAAGAAAACACAAATTAAGTTCACAAGGGTTAACATCATAAAGTGAAAAATTACAAAGACTTTAACAAATTTCCAAAAGAACACTAGATGCTTGATAAGACTGTACTAGTATATAGTTGTTGTAGGTCTTGGTTGTTTTTTATTTTCTTTTTCTTCAACTTTGTCTCTTTATATAGCAATTGAAAAGATGACCTTTAAAGCATATGATAAACTAAACTTTGATTCTGCATAAACTTTTGTTAGCATATCTTAATATCTTAGTTTTTATTGTTGTAGATGTTTTATATGGAAACTTTAGATAAGATCTTCTAACATGCTTTTGCCTTGATTCTACTTAAGGAAACATTTCGAACTGATTCACAATATATCATCGTTAAAAGCACTTATAAGAAAATCATATATACTCGTTTACTTCATTATGATCTTATTGTTAGACTCTGTACCATTCAAACGTTTTTTAAAACTAGATTATATAGTCATCTGAAATAAAAACATTTTAACAGAATATATATATATATATATATATATATATATATATATATATTCAAATAGGTTACAATATTAATTGCACATATAGTATTATTTTAAAAACTAAAAATATAAATTCTTTTAAGTTGTGATGGTAGTGTATTACACCATTGTCATCTTTGCATCTTAACATATCATCCTTAGTTGAAATATGAATAACATATAAGATAACTTACTAAAAATATTAAGATATACATAATTTTTTAATCAAATATGTAAATATTATATAATATCATTAATGATAATATTAAAAAAAATCAATAAATAAATCAGCATTATAATAGTTCTGATACAATACTCACATTATAATCAAGCTAGGTAAGTTTATCACTTAAGGAACTTTTATATAATTACACACCATGATTCGCATCTCAAAATTTTCCAAACACATTTAAAATTGTCAATTTCTCACAATTATAGAAATATAACCTATAATAAGCTCACGTAGCATACACCACATGTTAACAATTATATTTTTACTGTTTTCAAGACCACCATCCCAATTTATCTTAATTTAAATTACATGAAAAAATTTATTTGACACTTTTAAAATATTTGTAAAAAAATAGGTTGACTAAATTATAGCTTTACACTACAAGAAAATCATGAAATATAACCAATTTTTAGATAAAAAAAATAATTAGTTGCTATAGTTACTAAATTAGAGACTAAAAATTTTTGGGTTTCTAAATTAGTTTTTATTATTGTTGAATGGTTTCTAAATTGGTGTCTAATTAGCAACAAGGTTTTCGCTACCAAATTTAGAATATAAATAATTGGTAGCAGAAACCTTGGTTGCTAACTAGATATCAATTTAGAAACCATTTAACAATAATAGAAACTAATATAGAAAAAAAAATAGTCTCTAAAATGGTCTCTAATTTAGTCATTATAGCAACTAATTATTTTTTATCTCTAAAGATTGATTTCTATTTCATGATTTATTTGTAATGTTAAAAGAATATTCTTAAAATTGACTGTAAAAAACACTTATATACACTACATGAAAATTGTTAAATAAAAATTAATTTTAAATATAAAAAAATATATATTATATTAATTAAGTTAAATTTTATTTTATTAATTAAAATATTATTAGTATTTAAAATAGTTTTTATTAGTAATAAAAAAACATTAAATTAATTTTTAAATTGATATCTAGTTAATTAATAATATTTTAATTACCAATTAATTTAAGTTCTAAAGTTGGTAACGATACCAATTTAAAAATTATAATTTAACTTTTTTTTATTAATAATAAAAATTACTTTTAAATATTAATAATTTTTTAGTATATAAAATAATATATAATTTCATCAGTATAATAATTGATTATTTTTATTTTTAAATCCAGTTTCTATTTAATGGGTTTTTTTTAGTGGTATAAGGCTTGTAGAAAAAGCTCAATCAATTTTAAGTTTATTTTTTACTTACTTACTTCTCCGGATCTGGACAATTTCGCTTAGCAAAGTGATTAATAAGAGAATTATTCGTTAAATAGGCTATTGTTATTTGGAATAGTTTCATTGAGTGAAATTGCATGCATTGAGTGAATTAACAGTTAAAACCATTATTTTCACTTTTGACGATCTGTTGAGCAAATTGTGATGTGCTGAACAAATTCTTCATGTTTGAAAGCTCTTTGTCTAAATTTATGTATCTATCCACTTATACAAATAAGATAAATCAATATAAGTGAAGATATACACAATTAGGGTCATTTATGACTAATCTCTCTTTCATGCTTCATTTACCAAAATTAAGTTAAGAGTGAACATTTGTAAACTAAAGAACTGGTAAACAATTCAATTAAATACTTTAAAAGTGTACATAAAATGTATTCAATAATACTCTTTACTAATACAACATGTATTTATCCAACTTTTACACTACAAACTTTATCATTATCAATTATGTAATATTATAATATTTATAATTGAATACCTTAAAGCATTTCATAATTCATTAATATTATAAATTAAGTATATTATTAATTTCACGAAAATTTGAAAATAATTTGCATTGATCTCTAAATAAGCATATAAAATGAAAATGGTGTAGTACAATTTTATTAAATTTAAGGTTAGAGTTAATGTATTAGCAAACTATAAAAAACAATTTTTTTAAACTATTCAAGGAAACAATTCAAAATTTACTACAGATAATTAATATTTAACTATTTTAAATTAAATCTCAAAGGAAAATTAACATTTGTTCAACAAGAGGCAAACTGCTATCAAAGAGATTGAAAACAGTGTTACAAGGGGTCATTGATGTTAGACAAGCAGTTTTTTTAAAGGGTTGTGATCTTTTGGACAGTGTGTTGATAGCAAATGAGGAGGAAGTGAAAAGAAAGAAATCCTCATGCTTATTCCTAAAGGTTGATGATGAAAAAGCATATGATTCAGTGCGTTGGGATTTTTTTTTATTATATGTTAGGTAGACTTAGATTTTGGGATAAATGGATTAGATTGATAAAAGCATGTCTAAAGTCTGCATCTATGTCCATCCTTGTAAATAGGAGTCCAACAAAGGAATTCAAATTTGGGAAGGGTCATAGACAGGGACCTTTGCTCCTTTTCTATTCCTAGTCGTGGTTGAGGGCCTGGCAGGAGTGGTCAGGCAAACAACCGTTAGGGATATGTTATAGAGCATGGAGGTTGGGTCTCAAAAAGTAAGGGTTAACATGTTGCATTTTACGGACGATACTTTCTTCTTCTGTAAGGATAGTCCACAAAACATAATGGTGATCAAATCTGTATTATGTTGTTTCGAGTTGGCTTTTGGACTCAAGGTCAATTTCTCAAAGAGCAGCCTTTGGGGGTGGGTATAAACCAATCCCTTAAATGCAATTGTATTCGTCTATTTTAAATTGAGAGATATGAAAGCCCCTCTTAAGTATCTGGGTATGGAGGTGGGTGGTAATCATCGGAGAGTGAGTTTCTAAGATAACGTGGTTGATAAGATTCGACAAAGATTGGATAGATGGAAGGGGAAGTTATTATCTATGAATGGTAGAGTTTGTTTGTTGAGGTCAGTTATCTATTCTATTCCCCTTTTTTACATGTCTTTTTTCAAGTTGTTAATGACAATGGTTCTCTCTTTTAAGAAAATTCAGAGGAATTTTATCTAGGATTGGGGGATGGATGGTAAGAAAATTGCTTGGGTGGCTTGGGAGAAAGTTTGTAATTCCAAAGAGGAAGACAGTTTGAGTATAAAAGATATAAGGCTTTTTAATGATGCACTTTTAGGGAAATGTATTTGACATCTACAATCATCGGAGGGTGGAATGTGGAAAGAGATCATTGAGTCTAAATACGTCGAATGGAGAGAACTATGACAAGTTGGTACTAACCCTAAGGATTCTACCTGGTGGAAGGATTTGAAGAAAGTTTGGGCGTCAGAGGAATGAGAGAATAACTTCGAGGATAATGTTGCACGAAGGCTTGGTGATGGGAATCATACTAAGTTTTGGGAAGATAAGTGGATTGGTATTGAGGCTTTAAATGTAAGATTCTCAAGGCTTTACTCGATTACTAAGGATAATAGTGTTGTTGTGTCACAGGTTGGAGTTTTGTTTAATGACAAGTGACTTTGGAAGGTATATTGGAGGCGTGCCCTGCTTGTGTGGGAAGTGGGTGAAGAAAATCGCCTCATGTCTGTTGAACATAGCCTTTGATGTCTCCAAATCCATGAAGATTGCTTGAAGACTTTGTTGTTGCTTGTGTGTGTGGGTATTATGTAGTTTGAATTTATAAATCCACTCATAGATTTGATCCAAGGTTGCTTGATTCAAATTCTTTCGAAAAAAAGGTGTTTTCTAAAGAAAGTGGAAAATCAACCTGTTGAATTGTCGTTTCAATCGGTTGTTTTACACTTAGTGTTTTTGAAAAGAATTTGAAAAAACCTGAAATTGGTTGACTTAGCTGTCAAGCCAATTCAACTGATTGTTTCGTATTTGCAATCGGTTGATTTTTGAAAATTATTAACAAAATTCAGTTAGATTGATTTAATCTGTTATGTTTGTTTTAAAACAAATTTGGATTTTGCATTAAATGTTTTTAACAACTGATTAGAGTATATATAATCTGTTTTACGCTCATGGTTGTGATTGATTCATGAGAAAACTTTCAAATCAAGTTTTTCCAAGATTGCTTAAAGCTTTTTCTAAGAGTGGAATAGGATTGTATTATACTTCTATTCAATTTGTGATTGTATCAGGTGTTATCATTCCTTTTCTCTCTTAACCATTGTATTTCTGTAAGAACTGTTTGTGTGCAGATTCGGAGGGTGTTCTGAATTTTGTGGTGTGACAACCAAAGGTGGTGTGTGTTTTTGAAGGGTTCAAGATCACTACTTTGGTGTGTATGTTGTATTAAGGTGATTGGTTGTTTAGTGGAATACTCAGAGGTTTTCTAGGGAATGGATGTAGCTCTTGGCTAAGAGTAAACCAGTATAAATTTCATGGGTGAATCTTTCAATCCCCTATCTCTTTAAATCTATTTTTGCTTGAAGTATATAACTGCTGCTATAAACAACCAATTGTTTAGCAAAAACAACCGGTTGGTTTTCTATTGTTAAGTAAAAACAGTTTTTAAATATGCTGAACAGATTTCTTATTGAATGACTCTCATTGGCTTTCACTATACCTTCGAAACTTGTGAAAATCTTTCATAAACAATTCACCCCCCTCTTGTTTAAGGCCTCTAATTCTAACAATGTCTCTATTGGAGGAAAAAGTTCTCTCAATAGGGTATAAGGATCACTGGTTTGAAGAATGGATGAAGGTTTTGGTTACACACTTAGTTCGGCTTACAAATGCTTAAGGATGTCAGAAGATGGCACATTTGGTTCTCTATATGAGGATTTTTGGAGCATTAAGGTGTTACCCTTATCAATGACTATTGCTTAAAGAGTTATGGTTGATAGGTTACCAACACGTGTGAACTTGGAGAAAAAAAGGATTGATTTGGAAATCATCATGTGTGTGTTATGTATGCGGAAGAAGAGGAATCTGGGAGCCATGTCTTTTTCAAATGTAAAGTAGCCTAGAGGGTATGGTGTATATGCAGTAAGTGGGTTGGGGAGGATATAGTATACCATTGGGATGCTACATCCTACTTTTTGCAGTTTTATCTAGGATGGGCATAGAAGATAAACATGTATTAGGGGTGTATGTGGATTGTTGTTGTTGGGGAAATCTGGAAATAGAGGAACCTTATCATCTTTAAGAATGGTAGAGTGGATTGTTCTGACATTTTCACTTTGGCCCAACTTAAGGTGTGGCCATGGCTCACGAGTAAAGTAAATGTTGCTTCGTTTACTTATGCCCAATGTGCATGGACCCAAAGGCTTGTTTGAACTCAATTAAAAAGTAAGGGTGAAGTTTGATAGTAACTTTTGCATACATTTTTTTTTATATTTTGACATATGTTCATCGATTAGGTGCTACTAACGTTGGTCTTAGGCTAGCAAGGGAGTTTGTTGTTTCTTGCAGGTTTGGAGATGGATTCTGGTGTAATGGTGGAAAGAGTTGCTCTTCGATTTTTGTTTACATTTTATACTTGTGTTGTTTTTTTTACATGGTTATCAATGGGTGTAAGAACTTTATATGATTTGTGTTTAGTGAGACTGTGGTACTTTATGGGATGGTCGATTATGTTTTGTTGGGCATGCTATATGTGGTTCATTGTGTAGATAGTGTGTGTTATTAGGTTTGAAACTAGAAAGGTGTTGCATTGTTGTAGAATATTTTCATTGTTCATAGCCTACTTCATGGGAAATGGGCCTTCTTTAAGGGAGATGGGCATTGAGCATATTGTATAAGGGTTTGAACACCCTTGAAGTGTTCCAAATTTATTTAATTTATTAATTGCTAAGAAAAAAAAAACTAACATTTGTTTGATGTGTACATTAAATTTAAATAAAATTAATAAAATAGATATATTTCAAAGTCATCAAGTATATTGTCATATGGTAAGTTGAACTATGGATGTGAAACTAAATTAGTTTATTAGTCTCAACATATCTTAGAGATTTAAATTTTTTTAGCTCTGGGGACTAATAGTTCTTACAATTATAACAATAAATTTAATTTTTTTACTTTGTGTGTGCTTTATCATCAGTATCAAAGTCATTTAATTATTTTAAAGGTCATAGTGTTGTGAAACTTCTAAAGTACATCACAAACTAATACTAATAATATATGTTAAAATCATTTAAATACAAATATAATATATTATTAAACCATATTATACAACTATCTCATAAATAAAATCGTTAGAATGGAAAAAAACTCATTCGAAGAGGGAGAGGTAGAGATTATTCACTCAACCAATGAAGGATACGATGGTTCATTTTACACTAGTGCAATAATATGATCGTGTAACATTTTTATTTTCTTTGTAGCATATATCGTCTAACATTCTTATTTTCTTTGTAGCATATATCGTTTAACATTCTTATTTTCTTTGTAGCATATATTTGATGTTGTTTGAAAATTTATTTTATCTTTGCAACATTCATTTATTTCTTTGTAGTAGATAGTTAAATATTTTATTGTTTTTTCTCTTTGTTTTTTATCTTTTTTTTAAAAAATTTTACCATGATGACTTGTATCTTTAACAAGAATTTATTCTTTGATCGTGATTAGGTAACATTCTTGTGCTTTTGTCTATTACCTATTGAACACTAGATAAAGTAAGGTGAAATGTCTTAAGTGTGACCTCAAAGTATGGAATAGAGACGTTTTTGGACATTTAGACATTGAGAAGAAAAGGGTTCTGAAGGAAATTGAGGTTCTCAATAACCAAGATGATGGTATTGAATTTGGTGACCAGGTTAGGATGAAGAGACTAGACCTATTAGGCCAGCTGAAAGTGATCAACAAGAAGTGTGAGTCTTTGCATAGGCAGAAAGCCAGAACCAACTGGTTTGTGCATGGGGATGCTAACACCAGGTTCTACCATATTGCGATTAGATGGAGACGGTTGAAGAATGAGGTAAAAGGTGTAAATGTGGGGGGTCAATGGTGTGAGGTACCTGAGGTTGTAAGGAGGGAAGCAAAAATGATGTTTGAAGAAAGGTTTACGGCCAAACGTGACTTTGGGATCGGGTTAGACAATGTGTATTTCAAATCCTTGTCTGCGGATGATAGTATGCGTATTATCTCTACAGCTTCGGAAGAAGAGGTTAAGGAAGCTGTGTGGATGTGTGAGGGGTCCAAAAGCCCATGCCCAGATGCTATAACTTCAACTTTATTAAACACAATTTGGAGGCTCTTAAGCATGATATCTTAGATGCAATACACTTCTTTCAAGACTCTGGATGCATGCCAAAGGGGAGTAATGCATCGTTCATAGCATTTGTGCCCAAAGTGAAGGACCCATCAATGTTAGATCAATACAGACCCATATCTCTTGTGGGTTCTCTTTATAAAATTATATCCAAAGTGTTGTCCTGCCGTATGAATAAAGTGCTACCCTTTGTCATTGATGAATTCTAATAAGCTTTTCTGAAGGATAGAGGGCTTCTTGATAGTGTATTAGTAGCTAATGAGGACATTGAAGAGCTAAAGAGGTGTGGTAGGAGAGGTTTGTGTATGAAAATTGACTATGAGAAGGCGTATGATTCAGTGAGTTGGGCTTTCCTATTTGATATGTTGCAGAGGTTGGGTTTCCATAGGTAATAGATCTTGTGGATTAGAGGTTGTTTGGAATCTACAACAGCATCAGTCTTCGTTAATGGAAGTCCTACTTTGGAATTCAAAGTCTCGAGTGGGATGAGACAAGGAGATCCCCTAACACCTTTCATGTTTATTGTGGTTGTTGAAGGGTTAACCAGGCTTGTTTGGCAAGCACTTAAAGCCAATATGCTCGTAGGAATCAAGGTAGGTAGGAAGGAGGTCGAGGCCAACGTACTACAATTCGCTAATGATACACTCTTCCTATGTGAAGACTCATACTCTAATGTATTCACTAAAAAAGGAATACTCAGGTGCTATGAATTGGCCTCGGGATTGAAGATCAACTACCATAAGTCAAAGCTTCCAAGAATCAATGTTGGAATTCAGACCCTTGAGGTTTATGCAAAGAGCTTACATTGTAGTCTAATGAGGGTACCCTTTAAATACTTGGGGCTGGAAATAGGAGGAAATCCCAGGAAGAAAAAGCATTGGGAGCCAATTAAAGAAAAGCTAAACACAAAGCTTAATGCTTGTAAGGGGAGATTTTTGTCTATGGCTGGCAGAATATGCCTAATTAAATTTGTATTTACATCTCTACCGTTATATTACCTTTCATTCTTCAAGGCGCCTGAAATGATATGTGATAGAATTATCAGTATTCATAGAAGATTCATGTGGGGCTGGGGAAGGGAGAACAGGTCGATACTGGGGGTGAGCTGGGAGAAAATATGTAGTCCTTTTGGAGGAGGGAGGGTTGGGAGTTAAAGATGTTGGGAAGTTCAATGATGCTCTTTTAGCGAAGTGGAAGTGGAGGCTTATGAGCGAAGAAAAGGGATTGTGGAAAGACATCCTGTTGTCTAAGTATGATATGGACCTAGAACAAAGTCGTAGCAATGAGAAGAAATAATCTTGGTGGTGGAGAGACCTATGTAAGAGTTGTGGTGAGGGAGAAGAAGTAAGTTAGTTTCATAGTGCAATTGGTTGGAAGGTGGGAATTGGGGATAAGGTGAGATTTTGGGAGGATGCATTGGTTGGCCGTAGGCCTCTACGAGATACTTTCCCTAGGATGTGGGAGGATGCTGAGTGGACTTGGATGTTAGGATGGAGAAGGCCTAGATTCCAGTGGGAGTCTGAACTGATAGATGAGCTGCTAAGAGTGATAGCCAGGTTCAAACTGAGTAGGGATGCTATGGATACCCTGATATGGGAAGGGGATGTGTCTGGCGCGTTTTCAATGAAAGCAGTGTACAAATGCCTTACTAACTCTACAAGAGGTACTCCAAATACTGTATTTAAGTTACTTTGGCAGGTTAAAGCGTCCCCTAATGTGGTGGTAACAGCGTGGACAACCCTCCTTGATAGACTTCCAACTAAAACAAACTTACTGAGAAGAGGGGTGATGGTTAATCATCTTTCATGTGCGTTATGTGGAAGTGGGAATGAAACAGCATAACACCTATTTTTGGAGTGTATAGTAGCTCAACGTGTTTGGAATCAGTGTTTTAGTTGGATTGGAATTGCTTTTGTCCAACATAGATAATTGATATATCACTTTGAGCAATTCTACTCTACCCTATTCAATCACAATCTGAACATGGCGTGGAAAGGAATGTGGGTGGCGGTTGTGAGGTGCCTATGGGAGCAGCGTAATCTTATAATATTCAAACAAGGGATAGTGGATGATGATGAAATATTTCACTTGGCACAAATCAAAGCGTAGTTGTGGATGAAATATAGATTACAGGCTTTTAACTACTCTCTAGGGGAGTGGCATCTAAACCTAGTTCAATGTATAAAATGCTAACTTTACCTTCCTTGAAGGGGAGTTAGAGAGTATGTGAAGGGAAACACTGTCTTACCTGGTAGAGTTTTAAGTAAGGTTAGTCAGCCTGAAAATGGATTATGTAAAGTTGTCTGCCTAATTGTAATGTTGTACTGTGAAGTAGGCGGTTGCAATGTCAGGACGAATCATATTTGTGAGGTTGTTGTCATCTAAAAAGCAACAAAATTTCTCTATGGTTGGGTGTGACTTGGGGGTTGATAAGGCACATGAGGTCAAATCAGAAGCAATAGGTGGATGCAACAATGAAGGGCAGACGCATATGCCATAGGGTGCCTAATGGGTTATAACACGGGTACTCAAGGCAGAGTGAAAGGTGAAAGGGAGGTAGAATGGGAGATATGTGTGAAGTTGCGTGATGGGTGGAGTTAGTCTGGAGGGGATGTACCTAAAGTTGAGAAGTGGTACCTAAAGCTGATGGGTGGTAAAGAATTTGTATGCTCTGCTGTAAACCAAAAGGAATAAAGGGTAGGACTAGGAGGGCCCTCCACCTAATGAAATATTGGTGTTAGTGTGTTGTTATGGTGTTGATCAGGGGGCAATGGGGTTGACCGTGAGGGAGAGGTGGTTTTCTAGGCATGGAAGGAATGACAAGCACGTGAATGGTGTTATGCAGCTAACCAAAGTTGTATAATTGTGGAACTAGAACCGGTGCACATATGTGTGGGACCAACAATTGTGTATCCACAATCAAAAGTTGGTATTTATCTGTTTTTGGTGTAGCCAAGGTGTGGTGTAAGAGGTAAGTACGATGGTGTAATGTTGATACGGTATGCTAGGATGAATTGGTGTGCTAGGGTGAATTTTGTTTGTAGCCAAAATGATTGGTGGTGCTAGAATGGTGCCTTCTGTTGCAATTGAGTGCATTAAGCTAGCTATCTTTAGGGTGCACATGTTATGATTTATAGTGCCCAGTGGCTGTGTGGGTCTGTTGTGGTAGCATATGGTGTAGTACAATACTTTTGTAGATGTTCAACTTAGTCTTAGATACAAACGGTGTGTACAAGAATGAAACAACGATGGCTTGACTCTATGTCGTTTACCCTTTAGTTTGTATCTTTTTGGTTTGTATCTTAATTGTTTTAACTTTGTATAAGGGTTAGAACATCCCTGAAGTGTTCAAAAAATACACCAAAATTATTTTATTTGTTATCAAAACTTGGGTGTCAAATAGGAATTTTTTTTTGGGTATTATTGACTTTCATCTTATAAGGTCTTAACTTTTCTCTGCCTAAACCATATTTTCTATTTAAAGTTCTTAATTGTCAATAAAACTTGTACACTCACCATGTATGCATAAGGTTGTACAAAATCTCAATCTATAAACCATTTTTTTGTCCAATACCTTATTAAAACAGTACAAAATCTCAATCTATAAACCATTTTTTTGTCCATTACCTTATAAGTTTTAATGGTTAAGTGAAGAAGGTGAGTATCTTATGAAACAAATTAATATTAACATCTTTTTCATAAGTATTGTGATAAAGTTTTATATAATGTTGTGCTCATTGAAATTAGTTTGTTATATAATAAGGAATGATAATATGATAGACAAGTCATACATCATAGTTTGTTATATAATAAGGAATGATAATATGATAGACAAGTCACACGTCAGTGTTGCTAATATATACTTTTCATTATATGTAGAACATGACATTATATTGAAACTATTATCTCCTCCAGAATTTAAAAAAGGAAAAATAAAAATGAAGTTATGAAGAAAACAAGAAAAGAATAACAAGGTGGAACAAATAAAAGATGGTTTATTTTTTAGAAAGAAAAGTTTGACCCCACCAAAAAAGGTTTTAGTGGTAAGAAAAATTATAAAGTTATAAATTTTTAATGATTTAGATTTGTCTTTCGTAATTTGTTTCCTTTTCCTTTAGATTTGAAGATTTATACAAGAAAATTTGGATTGGAAATTGGACTTTTATCTCATGAACCACTTGATCATTCTCTACACACCTAATATTACGAAAGAATAAGTTTTAAGAAAAATATAATCTTCAAATAAAAGAAAATAATGTTGTCATTGATCATATAAGAATCTATACTACAATAAAATCATTAAATAAAAATTAATTTTTGAAAGAAAAAATAATTAGTTACTATATTGATTAAACTAGATACTATTGTAAAGATTAAAAAAATTATTAGTATATAAACTAGTTCCTATTATTAATAAAATTTATAAATTAGTTTTTAAATTGATATTTAATTAGCTACCAATATTTTAGTTATGATATCTAATTAATTACTAATGTTTTAGCTAGTAAACTAATTAGTATCTTTAGAGTAGTTGACATGAAATTACATTATCAATTTGTTTATCAACTTGTTTAGTAATTTCTCACATTTGTCAATGTTCTTTCAAAACATAGAAGTTAATATTAATATTATTGTAATATTGTAGGAGATATAAGAATTACAATCAATTATAATCCAACATGCAATGATCAATCAATAAAAGTAAGAGTAAAGAACAAAATAACACTATAAGTAATTCATAATACAATTTTAAGATATAGAAGCTTGATTTGTGTGGTCAGATAAATTTCTAGACTCGAGTTACATAGCAAGTATTATTTTTCTATTATAAGTATGCTATTGGAAAGACTTCTATTGTCATATATTTTAGTCTATTATATAATATTTTTTTACAAGGTAATATTTATCATAAGTAAATTATATATTAGAGAAAATAATAATTTATTAATTTTATCTCTTAATAATCATATAATTGATTTATCATTAATAATAATAATAATAATTAATTTATAAGATAATAAGTTGGGTAAGATATGATATGGAATATGGTGTATAGTTAAATATTTTGAGATTTTAAAAATGAAACTTAAAAAATTATATGAGATTGAATTTTATTTTATAAATTGTAGTATAAAAAAAACTAAAGTGATTGAATTTGGTGCCCCGAAAATTATACAAGGGTTATAGACTATAGAGATGTGAGTAGGAAAAGAAATGCATAAAATATTATTTTTTACATTGTCTTGTTTGTTCAAATATGGTTTTGAAAATATTTTTATAACCATAAAAGAGACAATAAAAATATACGAGATACAATAATTAACATAATTAATTATTTGTATAGAATAAGGAATGAAAATAATAATTAAAAAAAATAAGGTTATTCAAATTAAAATATGAAAAATTTATGAGTAATTTGATTAACATAATAAAATAATTTGTTTATAAATTATTATATTTAAAATAAAAAAGTATTATAAACATTTGAAAGATAAAATACATCATACTTTAAAACAAATAAATTAGAAAAAACAATTAAATTGAAATTTATCGATTTATTTTAATACTTTTATTTGAATTATATTTTATTAAAATAAAAATGTAAATATTAATAAAATATTAATTATTTTAAGAAACTAATAAGTTATATAATCAATTATTCTATAAATATTAATAAAATAATAAAATATTTATGACAGAATCAACTATGTATAAATATATAATTAATTATGTGTTAACTTTTTCCACAAATTATTTATAATTGTGTGAAAAGTTTGAAACCTTAAACTTATCTATCTTTTTTACATTTAAGTACTATTTTAGTGTCTCATTTTTAAATGTTTTTCTCATTTCATCACTTCTCATTCCTACAAGCATTTTTTCCCAGACTTGAAACAAAAAGAGTGCAAAAGCAATTGAAGTTTAATAATAATTCAGTGCAAAGATAATATTAATTTTATTTTTTATGATAAAAAAAAAATGTGTTTATGTTTAAGAATATGCCATGGCGTAATATCTATAAACTGAGAGAGACCCAAAGAGATGAGAGAGAGTAGCAGTGACAAGTGCAGACAAATACAATATCTATATAGCGTAAATCTAACGCACTGGCACGTGTTTGTTGGTTTGTTTCATTGGGACCCACTACACTTCTATATATGCTGAACAAAGGTGTGGTTTTTTTCTGCCATAGAAACACCCAGTTCTCACTCATAGGTTTAATTTTGAAGTGATAGTAAGAACAACTTGTGAAAATGTCTTCATCAGGAGGCAGAGGAAGCCAGGAAGAAGAGAAGAAGGCCTCTGATCAAGGAGCACATATCAATCTCAAAGTCAAGGGCCAGGTTTCAATTTTCTGTTCATCTTCACTTTGTTCAATTTCATAGTTGTTCATATGAAAGAAAATAGAGTTATTGTGTTTTGATTTTACAGTTTTGTTTCTATTGTGTGTGAACTTGTTTTTAATTCCTTATTGTGGTTTCTATTATCTAGCTTCATGATATCTTGTTGCATGATTGGTGTATAATTTTACTTCTTAAACATGTTATTGGATTTGTGTTGAGTTTATATGGAGAAATATCTATTGAGGGAAGCCAATTCTTAAATGATACTGAGAGGCATTGATGGTGAAGTTAGTCTAATTCACAACCAAAAAGCATGTGGAACTTTTAGGAGATTTTCATTCTGACTATTTTAATTGAATTTTTTTAGGATTTTTATCAAGTCTTGAATTTAAATTAATATTGCAAGTACGAGTTTGTTCTCTCTAAGGATTATTTGTATAAAAATTGGTTTTTGGTATTATTTAAAAGAGCTTTGAAGTTGTTTTTGTCTCTGTTGCAATGGTATGCTTCATGCTTGCCAAGATTCCCTGAAGGCTTTAGACTTTTATCACCTTTCTTTTAAACATTTTGTTTTCTATTTTCAAGGTTTTAATCTGTCATTGAGATTACTGCATATCTATAACTGGATAATTATTATTCTGATTATTGAGAGACTTTCATAAAAAAATATGAAAGATCTATGTTTACTTTAAATAAACTTATTTTTGTTTTCTGTCAAATAAGTTATGTATTGAGAAGAATTATTACATTTTAGTATTGAATCAATGAGTTTCTCTATCCTCTGTTTTGAGAAACAGAGAAAAGCTTCATTTGTTATAGTTTAGTTCCTTTGCAATAAACACATGTTCATTGTTCTGTTCTAGTTTCTCTACCTATCTTTTTTGGCTTTTCTTTGAAATCCTGATATGTTTATAGTGTTTTATTAACTAAGAATTTGGATTCTGTCATTGAGTTGGTGCTTTTGGTGCTGTATTTAATATATCAAAATTGGTACTGTCTCTAATATATTAAAATCAGTCTATTTTGAAGATAGAGGAGAGGAACAACATCAAATCTAGCAGAGAATCTTACTCAACTAAAATAATATCCTAATACAATTTTCTTTTGACTTTATTGTAGGATGGCAATGAGGTTTTCTTCAGGATTAAAAGAAGTACTCAGCTGAAGAAACTCATGAATGCATACTGTGATAGGCAATCTGTAGATTTCAGCTCAATTGCTTTCTTGTTTGATGGAAGGAGACTTAGAGCTGAACAAACTCCTGATGAGGTAAACATAGTTTAGTTATGTCTTGTATAACCTGAACTTCTCTTTATTAACTGCTACAAAGCATGATACTACTGGTACATGTCTATGTCCAAATTCTATAAAAATGAATGTCTTTAAAGAAAAGTATACATGTGATAAGGTATTTGAATATCCAAACACTATAAAGAAGGGGAAATACCTCAAATTTAAACAATTACAAGCACATTGAAATATTTTTAAAATTTTATATTAGGATATTTTTATACTAATTACTTCAAAATTAAAAAATTAAAAGAATATTTAAGTATTTCTTAAATTTTATATTAAGGTATTCTTTTTCTAGATTTTTGAAATTTTTTATGTCATAGTGATATTCTTGTAAACATAGTAATTACTTGTTAATTATTCAACATTGTACAGCTAGAGATGGAGGATGGTGATGAGATAGATGCAATGTTGCACCAAACTGGAGGTGGACATAAATTTCTTTGAATGCATGTTCATCTCTTCTGGAATGTTTGAGAAAACAATGGTATTTGGTGTTTGATTCTAGGTTTATATTATGATTATGATGCTAATGTAGAAAAGTGGACAATTTTCAATATGGATCTTCCATATTTATTGGTGTTTTGCTGCTTAAAAATTGTTATAATTGTGTGGATACAATACTATTATTATTGGTTTTCTTATTCATTTGGGTTTGATGAGATTGTATTGTTTGTTTGAAATTAACAGATATTTTGATAAATATTGGCTTGTCCATTATGGTTGAATAGGTTATTATACATATTTTACCTAAATTGTTTTCTCCATTTGTCTTTATACTTTATGGCGTCTATACCAATAATAAATACAATTATTCTAATTCAAGTATACAAGTTTGTTTTAAAAAAATCCTCACAGTAAAACTTTTACATTTTTTTCAGGTAAAATATCCATTATTTGCATTACCACAGTGCAACCTACTTAATTGTCTATATTTAAATAAATTACTATCTATATAAGTTTTTAACTACGTTTTTTATTTAAAATAATATATTTTTCAATAAATTATTTTTTATATAATAAAAATGAATAATATAATAAAAACAAGTGGAAATGCATGTTTATATATGCACATGTTCACTTCTTTTTTAACTATAATAAGAAAATATGTAATTGAAAGTTTAAAGATAATAATAATTATTAAAATTAAAATACTATTAAATTTATGTTAAAATTAATATATATATATATATATATTCTATTAATTATTAATTATAATTATAAGGTTAGAAAGGGCAAATATGTGCATACTATAGTTTTAGCTCCAATTTTTTTCTTTTGACAATTCTAGTAAAACACTGTTAATATCTATATATTAACTTAACCTATCATTTTGTTTAGAAATTCACCCTTAGAATATATAATTAGTCAATGCACGGGGTAATGACTTTCTAAAATAAAATAAAAAATCAAGTAAATTATATAATTTGTGTTACAACTCTCTTTAAGAAAAACAATCCTCAATAATAATAATAATAATAAGAAGAAGAAAGTTCTTATATATATTAAATGAGATTGTGAAGATATTATTTTTCTTCTAAATTTGTATTATCTTAATCTTATTCTTACGGGTAGAAAAACGTGCCAGTCCAATTCGTTTTCACCTGACACATCACTCTCGTGTGTGAAAAGTAGGACGGGTGATGTTAGATTAAATAGATTGTAATTAGTAATTTGTGCTGTGAGAGGATGGTTGGTAGGCAGGCCCACCACTTTTTTTTTTTATCTATTTACCTAGGTGTAATTATTGTTATCATTTTTGGACAATAAAAATACAGGAAAGAGTAATAAAATTGAATCAAACTTTAATATTTTAATCAAAGAAAATTTAATACCTAACAAAAATAAAATAAATATCAACAATATTTCACTTAATAAAATAATGTATAAATAAATTAATGTAAATAAAGTTATATACAAAATATTGATTATCCCAATTTTAATTCCAAAAATAAATAAGGGTGAGCTGGTGGGCTAACCTGTCCCACTTTGTCCGTGACCCATCAGATTAGTGGATTAGGCGAACTAGATATAGATTAGCGGGTTCAATAAGTTAACTCAGATTCCGACTCGTTTTTATTATTCCTACTTACTTGTAGTAGTATATGAATGAGATTCATATAAATTTTAAAAAATAAAATACTCCTAACAAACTAATCATAATGATGCTATTTTATAATTTTTTTAATTTAATTTTAGAAATAATAGATTTTATAACTAAGTAAATTATCTTTGTGAAACATTTTTCTTTTGTTTCTTAAATTATTTCATACAATCTTTTTAAAAATAATATCCTTTCAACTGTTATTTTTATAAATAAAAGTAATTATTATTCTCTCTTTCATGTGAGACTATGACAATTTAAAAAATATATTTCTAAATAACCAAATTCGTATGTTTATAAAAAAAACTAAATTATTTCTTTTATTCTTGAAATTATTTAGTAACCCAAGTGTGTTATTAACTCAAACCGCTATCTTACATTACATGAACTGTTTTTTTTTATTAATATTATGATTTAATTATTGTATAAAGTTTTCGATTGAGAACATTGTTGGAGTTATATGTATATTAATGTGTATTACTAAATGTTCTAAACTATTTATATATTTAATATATTGAATTATTTCAATGTGTACTTACATTTCCTTATATTCATTTTAATATTTAAAAATATCGTATGTATATTATCATGACATTAAAATGATTTAGCCATAATTAAATATTTTTTTAAATAATAAATTTTAAATTAATTAGAAAACTAATTAGTTGATAAAAAAATTTAACACTAATAATAATGTCATAGTGTACAGACCATTAAAACATCATTGTGTAATATATTTGATTATTTCAATTTATCATTATTAAATATAAATATCTGTCCCACTATATATTTATCATCAAGTATTTTTGTGACTCTTCAAAAGGACATTACTGATTTAATAGTGAGGATAATCAATTACTAATAATAATTAATAATTAATTAAATTTCCTTTGGAATATATATTCAGTAATGACTTTTTTAATTTTTAATGATAAATGTATGTTATCATCATAAAAGACAAATTTTCTTGTGGAATACTTAATTCTTTTTTACGTTATACTTCTCAATGGAAACTCTTTAGTTATATACTCTATATCTAAAATGACCTGTTTTATGCTTGTCAATTTCGCATTCCTAACATTTACAACTTGTTTGTTTCTGGATATGAACTTTTTGCGAACGAAGAAAGCATAGAAAATGTAAAAATAAGAAATAAAATATTATTAAAATCTAAAAAAATCACAAAAAAAGTTTATTTTTTTTTCTTTGTAATTGAGTTCGGTATTGAATGAACCAGTCTCGGCCTATATGACAAACTGTCCGAGTAAAAGGACACCTAAGAAATGCAATAAATGGCAGTAACAACAGTTACAATAACACTTAATGAGTCATAATTCGTAGATATTTTAACATACCTATATACCAATATATCTTCCTTATTAATCAAGGATAAAGATACACATCAATGAATAACTTAAATTCAACCCATCATAACAAGGACCTATAACCAACACTACAAATAAATCCTCCAACACTACAAATAAACCCTCTGCGAAGGTCAATTACCAATATGCACTCTTCACAGAGTACTTACTTGATCGTCAGAGTACCTTTTTCAGGTCCATCTCGACCAAGCATTAACATTTGATGATGAAGACTCGAAGGAAGGAAACAGAGGATCACCGACACGTCCGCAATTGTATAATCAATCTCAGGTACTATCTAGGTCATCTTTGCCTGTAGAGGTACAACAACTATGCAAAGATTTGTGAGGAAACTACCGTTAAATATATATATATATATTATATTAAATATGTGTTTTATAATTATTAAAAATTTACATGATATCATTAAAAAATAAAAATTACCCTTAATTTTATTTGTATATAATATTTAATAATATTATTAATAAAAATAAAATAGTTATTTCTATAATAATAATATTATTAATTATAATAAATAAATATATTAATTAATTATTTAAATATTTTCAAAGGAAAGAGTAAATTTGTAAACTTGCAGTTTACATCTTTTAAAAAAATAAAAAATTTTCACACAACTATAACATCACTCACAAACTTTAATAAACTTTTCTCACAAATCTACTCTAACATACCCCAATCCAAACAACCTCACTTTCCTCTTAAATCACCCCCAAATACACCCCCTCAGATCTCCTCCTCAATCCAAAACACCATTAAGAAAGGTTGTACACTTAAAACAGTTTGTCCTTATAAATTGAGAAAACATAGTTAATATTTTGATTAAGAATGTAACATTTTAATTATATATTGATAAGAATTTAGATTGATAATTGAATGGTTATACTAGTAATTATTTAAAACTTAATTATAGATTCTCTCACCAATTAGGTTTATGGGTTCAAGGAGCAATTATTAATAAGTGAAGATTTTAAAATATGAATTATTCTTTTTACGCATAATTTATTCCATGGTTATTGAGTGTTAGAGTGTTTTTATAGCTACTCCCGTTAAATCAAGAAATTGAGGAGAACATATCTTGATAGTTAAGAATAAGGAAGAGGATGTTTTGACACTAGAAAGACAGTAGTCTTGTGAATCGTTTCCTTTTTAAAACTAAGTGGTGCTTGTGGATTATCTCATCCTAGAAATAAGTGGTGTTCACTAGTGAGACTATGTAAGATATTCCAAGAAAATCACATAACATGAAATCACATCAACAAAGCAACATTGTTATTCTAAATCCTAAAGTAATATGAAATTGTAAAGAGGAAGAACCCTTAAGAGATAGAGGCTTTAAGAAACAAGAATGCATAGAGGGTAGGGCTTTCTACATCAAAGTTTCATTAAGATAACTTGAGTTCACAATCCACTAACCTTAACGATGTACGTTACTCGAGGGATGTATAAAAAAACCATGTTAATAAATATTTAAATAACTAACTAAAAATAAAATTGATAAAAATGGAAGTAAATGTAAGATTGGTGGTAATATAATCTATTAGGTAGATCTAATGAAAATCAATTTCACAACGATCGGTGATTGGACCGTAACCATGATGAATATAGTTTTATGTAAAAATTTCTTAGTTAAGATGACACACTAACCCTAACAAGGATGTTTCAAGGAATAAAATGTAAAAAAAAAATTAATAAATATTTAAGTAAGCAAATAAAAACAAAATATTGAAAATGACAAATGAAATAAAAAATTTAAATAAATATAAATCAAATCCATCAAGTGGACCTAACCGAAACTCATTCACGATGATTGGACTATAAGCATGATGAACAAATATTTGTGTTAAAGTTTCAATTAAGATAACTTGAGTGGGAAACACACTACCCTTCAAAAGGTACGTTAATCTAGAATAATAATGAATAAAACAACAATGTTAATAAATATTTAAGTAATGAAATAAAAATAAAATTATTGAAAAGGAAAATTGTAATAAAAATGTAAATGAATATAAGATTGATGTAATATCGAATTGATCAGGTGGTCCCAACCAAAAAACCCTTCATGATTATTGGACCTTAACCATGAAAAACAATTTTGTGTCAAAGTTTCATTGGTTAAGATAACTTGAGTACGTAACACACTAGCCATAAAAATGTACATTACTCGAGGCTATTACTATATAAAACAACAATGTAAACACATATTTAAGTAATTAAGTAAAAATGTAAGAGTGGTGGTAATATAATCTATTAGGTAGATCTAATGAAAATTCATTTCACAACGATTGATGGTTGGGTTGTAACCATGATGAACACACTACAACAAATATTACTTTAGGCAACAACATAAAACCATGACCTAAAGTTAGGAAACTATTTTTTAGCCGTGGTCTAGGTGAACATGATTGTTTATAATAAACCATAGTTTTTATAAAGACAACAATTTTAAAATCGTTGCCTAAAATCTTTATAACAACCACAATTTTAAAAGCATTGCTTAAAGTATTGACAAAAACAACAATACATTTTTTTTTTAATTTTAGAGGAATTACTGATGGAGATCAAGCCCAAGAGGACATGGAGGCCAATCAACAAGATCAAGAGGAGGTGGAGGCACAAATAGAAGACGCCCATGGAGGTCAAAGTCCACCTCAAAGGATTACAAGAAGCATGT